>Ga0265294_10008012_pt1 | contig 12424 bp, 11 predicted proteins | sample MunlanPumphouse3_FD_192504 | JGI IMG/M metagenome (GOLD analysis project Ga0265294, IMG submission 192504) | Groundwater microbial communities from a municipal landfill in Southern Ontario, Canada - Pumphouse #3 | ecosystem: Environmental > Aquatic > Deep subsurface > Groundwater | place... | reverse complement strand
ACGAGTAAATTAATATATGATTTTTAATATCCTTGAAACCGGTTTCGCTGGCATTACCTGGGGCGCCGTAATGATGATAATCATAGGTGCGGTGCTTCTTTATCTCGGCATTGCCAAAAAAATGGAACCGCTGCTCCTGCTCCCCATCGGCTTCGGAGTTATCATTTCCAACATGCCTCTTGCCGGTTTAATGGATACCATCGTTAACGGAGAATTATACAGCTACTATATCCCCGGAGGAGAACCGGTAGGCTTTTTTGCTATGCTGTTCTCTGCCGGTCTCGAATCTGAGCTTATTCCGATTTTTATATTCCTGGGCTTGGGAGCCATGACCGACTTCGGCCCTATTATAGCCAATCCCAAAACCCTCCTATTGGGCGCCGGGGCACAGTTCGGTGTTTACTTTGCTTTCTTTTTGGCTCTGGTACTCGGTTTCAATATCTATGAAGCAGCCTGTATCGGTATTATCGGCGGAGCCGACGGACCGACCACCATATTTTTAACCAACCGGCTGGCGCCGACCTTTATCGGAGCGACCGCTGTGGCTGCCTATACCTATATGGCGCTGGTGCCTATTATCCAGCCTCCGATTATAAAGCTATGCACTACCAAGAAAGAGCGCCAGATTTATATGAAACCGCAGCTCAGAGAAGTTGCCCGCAAGGAAAAAATCATCTTCCCGGTAATTGCCGCCATTATTATTATACTTTTGGTACCCGATTCGGCGCCTCTTATCGGTATGTTTATGCTGGGCAACCTTCTTCGTGAAAGCGGGGTCACCGACCGGCTGGCAGACACCGCCGCCAACGCTATGATGAACATGCTGACGATAGCTCTCGGGTTGTGCGTGGGTGCCTTTATGAGCGCCGAAAACTTCCTGAGATTGGATAGCCTGTTGGTATTCTGTATCGGCATCGTCGCTTTTGGTATGGCTACTGCCGGCGGGGTGTTCCTTGCCAAATTGATGAACTTATTTGTAAAAGAAAAAATCAATCCGATGATAGGCGCTGCCGGGGTTTCGGCTGTTCCTATGGCTGCCCGCGTTGTCCAGAAACTGGGGCAGGAAGAAAACCCCAAGAACTTCCTGTTGATGCAGGCAATGGGTCCCAATATTGCCGGTGTAATCGGCACCGCTACCGCTGCGGGTATCTTTTTGGGTATGCTGCAATAGCCTTTCGGTAATTTCAACTTGTCTAATACAGACAAATAGCTTAAAATCTCCCCATGTACTACGAAGAGAACGGATTGATGCGGCTTGAAAAAAGCGATGTCGAAGCAGCTGCCGATATGTTTTCACGCGCTTTCTATAATGACCCATTCAGCCTGTATGCCTTTCCGGATGAAAGGGTGCGGGATGTGAAACTACCGTATATGAATCAGTTTTCCCTTTACTATGGACTGCGATACGGGCTGGCTTATACAACATCCGAAAGGTGCGAGGGCGGGGCTATCTGGATGCCGCCCGGCAAGGCTACGTTATCGATACTGGGGTTTTTACTATCCGGCGGTATAACTCCTATCATCAAAATGGGGCTTAAAACCGAATTGAAAATGCTGCCTCTGGATAAGTTTATGGAGCAGAAACACAGAAAGCTGGTCCCCTACCCGCACTGGTATCTGGCACTACTGGGAGTGGACCCGCAGTATCAGAAACAGGGATATGCCGGTAAACTGCTGCGCCCGATGCTGGAAAAATTGGATAATGAAAATATGCCCTGTTACCTCGAAACCAGTTCCGAAAAGAATTACCTGATGTACCGGCACTTCGGATTCGAAATTATAGACGAATATGTCCTTCCCAAAGCCGATATCAAACTCTGGGCAATGCTCAGAAAGGCGAATGATTAGGCTTTATTGCCGGTCACTCTCTCTCAAAGCGATAAGATTGCCATCCCGATGTTATATCTGTATTATAAGCAGTGGATACTTCAGACGTTACTATTATGCAGGAAAAAATTACAGATATTCAGAACAACCTGATAAAGACTTGCTATCGCTGGGCTTCGGGCAAGGGCTTCGACCCGCAAGAAGCGCAAAAAATGCGCCGCAAAGCCGTTATATTAAACCATCAACATTACTTTGACCATATCCCTTTGTATCGTAAAATTGCCGAAGAACATGGCTGCCACAAAAACAGCGACTTTCAAACCATTAAAGAAAAAATGATGTTATCTACAGATATCTTTAAAAGCTACCGTCAAAGCTGGCTGGATGATAGTGATTATAAACAGATGACCAACTGGCTTTACTCGGTCTTTTATAAGAAAACAGATATCGATACGACAGAAATAAACAGCATCGACGACTGGATAGATTGCCTGGAAGTCGAGGGCATCAGAATCAGTTACAGCTCCGGCACCTCGGGAGCTTTCTCTTTCGTGCCAAGAGATAAAGAAGACTGGGAATTATCCCGCAGCGCCAATATCGCTTACCTTGCTCCCCTGCTGTCAAAGATTATTACTGACTCAAGGGCAGATAGCAATATTATTAAGACCTTTACCAAGTTTATGCCGGCATCCGGCTTATTAAAAGCGGCAGGTAAAAAGATGTTACCAGATTACGATGCCGCTTTCCTCGGCTTCAAGAGCGGGCGTATGGGCAACCAGGCTTTAATAGAGGAATTTGCCCCGCTTTTTAACGACCATTACTTTTTATATGATATCGAAATCAGCGGAAGCGCACTGCGCTGTCTGCGCTGCGGTGCACGTACGGACGAAGAAAGAAAACTGATAGAAGTATTGAAAGATAAGATGAACGGGCAAAGCACAGAAAACTATTTGAAGCTAATAGAAAATATCGAAAACTCAACCAAAAAGGGCAAAAAAGTATTCATTTTTGGTGCGCCTCACCAGTTCAAGGAGCTTTGCGAATTTTTAATTACCCGAAAACGCAACCTCGATTTAGAAGAAAAGAGTTTTGCCCTGCTCGGAGGGGGCTGGAAATCGTTTGCAGGCCAAACCGTAAGCCGAGACCTTCTGGTTGATATGATTTGCAAAGTATTAAATATAAAACCGGAAATGGTACTGGAAGGATACTCGATGACCGAAACCAGCGCCCTTACTCTGCGCTGCAGTTACGGAAGATTTCATATACCTCCCACCATCGAACCACTGGTATTCGATAAAGGCCTGACCCCGATGGAGGGCGATGATTTATGGGGAGCCTTCGGTTTTATGGATGCGCTGGCAACCTCCCATCCCGGCTTTCTAATCAGCAACGATTATGTGCATATGGTAAGTTCGCAGTGCCAATGCGGTTTGTGCGGTCCGGCTATACTTGAAATAGGACGCCTGCCGGGGTCTGAGGTGAAGGGGTGCGGAGGCATTATGGGGTCTTTCTCCGCCTGATAAGATAAGGAGGCAAATAATGAGAAGCAATGATGTTTTGACTTTGAACGACGGGATTATAAAAGTTCCCTTTCTTGTTAAAGGAAAGCTGATTGTTCCGCCTCATATAGACCGTGACCTAATCGAAAAGGCTTTTAGCTCTGCGGATAACGATACTACTTATGCAAAGCTAATGAAAGCACAGGTTATCCGAGAACCCGCTATAGAGCGAAAGACAATGAAGTATAGCGGCGATTATATTTACCAATTGATGCCGACGGTTGAGGCAGAAGACCTGATAGAAAAAGACTTCGAGATGCTTTCACGCACTCTCTACTCGCTATCCGTAGATGATATCCTGAAATATCTGGATACCATCCTTGCATATCTTTGTAAAAACAGAAAACTCGTTTCGCAAATTGCAGGGCTTTACGCTAAGACATCGGAGTATCCCGATACCCTGCTCGATAAATGGTTTGCCTCGATGACGGAAACTCTTAACAGAAAAAACGCGCTGCAAATGATTGATGCAGAACTGTCTTACAACGGCAAACCGGGCAGAGATTTCTTAAACGGCTGGGTAAAAATCGACGATGAGATGACCTGCATACGCGCTATGCCGACACGCCAGCTTCATATCACCGCCGGAAATGTCCCCGAAGTGCCGATAATTTCCGCTCTGCGCGCTGTGCTTACCAAATCGGCAGCAGTTATTAAACTGCCCTACGGGGCTATTATTCCCGGTGCGTTTGTAGCTATAGCAGCTTACAATGCGGCGCCCGACCACCCGATTACTAAAAACCTGTCGCTGGTTTACTGGCAGGGGGGCGATGAAAGTGTTGAAAACGAACTGTTTGCTCCTGATGCCTTCGACAGGATTGTGGTGTGGGGAGGTCCCACGACCATAGCGGCGGTACAAAGCAAAACCCCGTTTACGAAGACGATTTCCCTAAACCCAAGGTATGGCATCAGCCTAATCGGCAAAGAAGCCTTTTCGGGGACTCTGCAAGAGACCATAGACAAGGCATTGACAGATGTTATTGCCTATAACCAGAAGGCCTGCATCTCATCTCTGGTGCACTATGTAGAAGGTACAGCTGAACAGGCAGACGAATATGCCCGGGGCTTGCAGCACGCTTTTAAAAATTATGGTGATAAAACCCCCTGCTTTATTTCTCCCGGAGGGCAGGGAAATATCAAACGTATGAAGCGAGGCAGGTATGCCGATGCAAAATGGTATTTAAACTATAAAGGCGACGACTTTATATCGGGTGTTATGGTTACAGAAGAATTCGATATCCTCGACCACCCCGCTTCATTTCTGGTAGTGGTTAGACCTGTAGCGAAATTTGAAGATGCCCTGAAATATATCCATCAAAGCGTATCGACTGTCGGTATATTCCCGGAAGAACGCAGGATAGAGTTTAAGGACAGGATTTTAGCGCGCGGCGTTTCAAGCGTTTTACCCCTGGGACAATGCGAAAAAGTTTTTTCCGGTATGCCCCACGACGGCATGATGATATTAAACCAATTGGTGGATTGGAAGCTGGGGTGAGGGGTAAACACCCTTTTTTCTTTACGAAGAGCCCCATAAAATTCGGGATGACGCGGCAATCCATCACTATATCAATAAAGAGGCAAAGGATATATCTTTTAGAACGCTAGAGATTGCTTCAATTTCCTTCGGAAATGTTCGCAATGACATGTTTCCCGTACTGTCATTCTGGAAGTCACAAGGGGTGACTGAAGAATCCGGGGGGAGGGGAGAGACAAGACAAAGGTATCTGCGGCAACAGGCGGAAATGCCTTAACACCCCACCCCAGATATTGAGTTTCGATAAGCAGGAACGAAATCCCGATTTATCGGGACTTCATTCGTCCTTCACGAATTCAGCATGACAATAACCGAATCGTTCATCCTTGCTTGTCGAAGAAGTTAAACGGAATTTCGCCTCCGCCATGGTTCGACAGGCTCACCACGAACGGCTTGGGAGAGTCTCTCCTCGACATATCGAGACTCATCCACGAGCGGCTTGGTTCATCGTTTTCCGCTCGCCCTGAGATATGTCGAAGGGTTCATAGAGCGGAAACTACCAAATTTAATAATTATTAAGAATAATCCTTCCCAAAAGCCATTGCTTTTTGCCAATCCCAGCCATATAATGAATTTAACGACATAAAATTATATGAAAGGGGAATTATTAAATGGAAGACGCGTCCTTGGATAAAAAACTCAAAAGCCTGCGTGTCTGGAACATTGTTGTGGGCCTCATACTTGCGGCACAAGCTGCCGTCGTTGCCCTGCTTACCAACGATTTCCGACTACCGGTAACCTCCACCTTCTTAACCGGACCTCCCGGAAGCCCGCTCGAGCTTCAGACCTTGTTTAATATACCCACCGGCTGGGGCGTTTTTGCTTTTCTGGCAATTTCGGCGCTGGCGCTACTACTGATTGCTTCCCCATGGGTTTTTCCGTGGTACAAGCGCAATTTGCTTCTATCGCGCAACTACGGCCGCTGGATAGAGTACTTCTTCAGCTCATCGATTATGATTGTGCTGATTTCTCAAATCTGCGGCATTAGCGACATCGCCGCTCTGGGCGCCATTTTCGGCATCAACGCCAGTATGATTCTGTTCGGGGCTCTGCAGGAAAAATATGAAAAACCGGGAAAACCGAATCTGCTTTCCTTCTGGTTCGGTAGTTTTGCCGGCATTATCCCCTGGATAGCCATCCTGATTTACGTATTAGCTCCGGGGCAGGCTGCGGCTCCTCCCACCTTCGTTTATGCCATAGTCATATCGCTGTTTGTATTCTTTAACTGCTTTGCGGTTAATATGATTTTGCAGTACAAACAAATCGGACCCTGGAAGGATTATCTGTTCGGAGAAAAAGCCTATATTTTCCTGAGCTTAACAGCTAAAGCACTGCTGGCTTGGCAGGTATTTGCCGCAGTTCTCTTTACTTAGAAATAATTATAAAGTTTGGGCTTAACAATAAGCCGTCTTCGTAATTGAAGACGGCTTATTGACATTTCTAACGTAAAACACAATCTAAACGTATTTTTGTCGCAGTTCGCTGCCCGACAGCGGGCTGTAAAATGCCGGTGGTATATCCAGCATGGTAAAAGCGCCGGCATGCCCTTTCTGCTTTAACCTGAAAGCTGCTCTGGCGCAGGCTACCAGTATACTGCCGGTAAACTCAGGATTGCTCTCCAACTGCAGGCGGTATTCGATTATCTGTCTATGATTTTCCTCAGTTTTGGCAGATGTCAGCACAAACCCTCCGTGCGGCAGTTCCGAATGGTTTTTCTTCATCTCCTCTTCCGAGATAAAGATTACTTCGGTATCATAATCGGCATAGTAGTTCGGCATTTCCACAATTTCTTTTCTGATTCTTTCGTGTTCCGACGGATTTTCCGCCACCACGTAAACCAGCCGCTTGTGCATCTGCCTTTTCGAAAGCTCGGGCGTATTTCCTTCCCTGATTCCCTCAATAGTGCTTTCAATAGGAATGGTATATTGACGGGCATCTGTAACACCTTCCACCCAGCGTGCGGCATCAGAATGACCCTGGCTTACACCCTTACCCCAGAAACTATATACATCGCTTTGCGGTAAAAAGGAAAGCCCCAGCACTCTTTCCACAGAAAAGATACCGGGATCCCAGCCGGCAGAAATAACCGAAACATTTCCCATCTGGCGGGCAATTGTGTTCATATTCCGATAATATTCCGGCACATCCGCATGCGTATCGAAGCTGTCGACAGTGCTGAAACGTTTTGCAAATAGCGGGCCCTGCACAGGCGTATCTTCTTTTGAACCACCGCAAAGAATCATAACATCTATTTTCATTTCCTTAGGGATAGTACAATCTTCACTGTTAAAGACCGGAATATCGCCCAGTTCTTTCTGTATAATCTCCGGACGCCTGGATAAAACGGAGCAGAGTTCCATATCGGGATTTTTTTCAATGGCTGCTTTTACACCTCTACCCAGATTTCCATATCCGACAATGCCAATATTTATCATTTCTAAATCCTCCCCGGATGTGATGTTATCATTACATTATCATAACAAATGTCCCCCTCAAAACAAAAAAACCGCGCAGATTGTTTATTACTAATCATAAGTAATCCGTATTTATATGTCGGAATTATGTGCTAAAATAAACAGAACAGGAGGAATAACCAATGTCAAAACGTAATGCCTTTATTGCAGTCCTTGCCATTGTATTTATAGCCCTTTCTGTAATCATTTATTTTATTCATTACCTGGTATTTCAGGATGCCCACCATATATTCATTTTCATGTTGGGCGACCTGGCATTCCTGCCGCTGGAGGTTTTACTTGTCAGCGTTATCATCGAGCACATTCTAAACCGCCGCGAAAAGCAGGATAAACTGCAAAAACTCAATATGGTAATCGGCACTTTTTTCAGCGAAGTAGGCAACGATGTATTGCGCGACCTGCTTGTTTATTTCCGAAACAGCAAAGACATTGCCAGACATTTGAATATAAAAGGCAATTGGACCAAACAAGACTTCCAAACAGCCAGAGAATATGCCGATAAGTTAAAAATTGACATCGATTATGACAGTCTGGACTTCAACCGTCTGCGCGATGTTTTATCCGGCAAAAGGGATTTTTTACTTACGATGCTGGGAAATCCGGGGCTGCTGGAAAACGACCGCTTTACCGACTTGCTGTGGGCGGTTACCCACCTTGCCGAGGAGCTTAAAGCGAGGCCGTGCCTTGATAACCTCCCCGTTAGTGACTTAAAACATCTCTCTAACGATATCCAGAGATTTTATGACCATTTGGCAAGCGAGTGGCTGGATTATGCGGAACACCTGAAAGCGAACTATCCCTATCTGTTCTCACTTGTTTTACGGACACATCCGTTCCAGGAAAGCCCTTCTGCCATAGTTAAATAAGCTATTAAACATTTTTCTGTTATCATATGCGTGCATATAGTATAATTAGGGCTGGATAGGCAGATTGTCATGCTGAATTCGTGATGGTCGAATGAAGTCCCGATAAATCGGGATTTCGTTCCTGCTTATCGAAACTCAACATCCGGGGCGGGGAGCGTTCTGTCACTCTGAGCGAAGCGAAGAGTCTGAATGCCAATCGATAAACCCTATCCCGATGGATCTGCACTCAAGAATGACATGAAAAGGACTAAAGGAAGATTAAATGGCTGCCAACAAAACGCGTACAATGTATGTCTGCCAGCAATGCGGTAAGGAAAGCCCCAGATGGGAAGGAAAATGCCCCGGATGCGGCGAGTGGAACACTCTTGTCGAAAAGGTTGTTTCCTCATCCGCCCCCCAAAGACGCATTTCCGCTGAAAACCAACCGCAAAAACTGTCACAGGTTGCAACCCCACCCGAGCAGCGCACCCCGCTGGCTCTTACCGAGTTCAACCGTGTGTTGGGAGGCGGGCTGGTAGCCGGCTCGCTGGTACTTTTGGGCGGCGAACCCGGCATCGGCAAATCGACACTTCTATTGCAAGCCTGCGCCTGCCTGGCTTCCGAAGGCAGGGACGTTGTCTATGTTTCAGGTGAAGAAACGCCACGCCAAACGAAGCTGAGGGCGGCCAGACTGGGAATCGACAGCGATCATCTCTACGTGCTATCGGAGACTGACTTGGAAGCCGTCATCAGCCACATAGACGGAATGAACCCATCGCTGGTGGTCATCGACTCCATACAGGCGGTTTCCCTACCGGAGTTGGAACCGACCACCGGCAGCATTGTGCAGGTCAGGGAATGCACTATGAGATTGATGCACTGGGCAAAAGCCGGTCAGGTGCCGGTAATTATAACGGGACACGTCACTAAAGAGGGCGCCATCGCCGGTCCAAAGGTATTGGAGCATATCGTTGACTGTGTTTTATATCTCGAAGGAGAGCAATTCAGTTCCTACAGACTGTTACGCTCCGCAAAAAACAGGTTCGGCTCGACCAACGAAGTGGGTATTTTCGAAATGAAATCCGAGGGTATGGTGGAAGTAACCAATCCGTCGCAGGTCTTTTTATCACAGCGTCTTGAGCAGGCTATCGGCTCTGCCGTCGTACCCACACTTGAAGGAAGCCGCCCGCTGCTGGTGGAAATACAGGCTTTAACCAATACCACCGCATTCGGACTGCCGCGGCGCACCGCTAACGGAATCGATTTCGGCAGGCTGCTGATGATTGCGGCAGTCTTAAGTCGCCGCGCCTACTTAAAGCTGGGGAATCAGGATATCATCGTTAACGCCACCGGCGGAATTCAAATTAAGGAACCGGCAGCGGATTTGGCGATTGCACTGGCGATTGCATCCAGTTATAAGGATGAAGGCGTCGACCCCGAACTGGTAGCTGTCGGGGAAATCGGGCTTAGCGGTGAACTGCGGGGTGTTTCACAGCCGGAAAGACGAGTTGCCGAAGCGGCACGGCTCGGTTTTAAAAAATGCATACTGCCTGCTGCAAGCGCGAGACATATTCATACAAAAGATATTCAACTGATACCTGTCGGAACACTCAGGGAAGCGATTAAAGCCGGGCTTACAGGTAAGAAGAACGAAGATGTGTAAAAAAACAGGTGCCATAATCGTAGCCGCCGGCAAGGGCGAACGCATGGGTGGAGTCGATAAGATTTTTGCTCCTCTGGCTGGGAAACCCCTGCTGGCATGGACGATTGATGTATTCGAGAAATGCCCGGCAATCGACCAAATTGTCATCGTGCTGGGCAAGCATAACATCGAAACCGGCAGGAAGCTGGCAGCCGAATACGGCTGGAAAAAAGTAACGGATATCTGCATCGGCGGGGAAAAACGGACGGAATCAGTATCCAATGGCTTAAAACTGCTAAAAGACTGCGGATGGGTTGTCATTCATGACGGGGCGCGCCCGCTTGTTAAGGAATCTCTGATTAAAATCGGCTTAAGCGAAGCTAAAGAAACGGGGGCAGCGGTAGCCGCAGTTCCCGTTACCGATACAATAAAAATGTCTTCGGATGATAATTTCATCATCGGAACGCCGCCGCGCGAAAAGCTGTGGTCAGTACAGACGCCGCAGGTTTTCAGATTTGATATAATAGAAGAGGCACACCGAAACGCCGATAAAAATGCCACCGATGATGCATCATTGGTCGAAAAGCTCGGATATACGGTAAAATTGTATTTCGGTTCTTATAACAATATAAAGGTTACAACCCCCATAGACCTGTCACTGGCAGAAATTCTGGTAAAAGGAGGAACATAAAATGCGCGTTGGTATTGGATATGATGTACACCGCTTGGCACCGGATTTAAAGCTGGTATTGGGAGGAGTGGAGATTCCCTCCAGGCAGGGGCTCATCGGCTGGAGCGATGCCGATGTTTTAACCCACGCAGTAATGGATGCCCTGCTGGGAGCGGCTGCCCTGGGAGATATCGGGCAGCATTTTCCACCGGGAGACCCGCAATTAAAAGGCATTTCCAGCCTTATTCTACTCAAGAGGGTGATTGAGATGCTAAAAGAAAAAGGCTACACAGTGGGAAATGTGGACGCGGTTATAGTTGCCGAACAGCCGAAGTTAATGGAGCATATAAATAATATAAGAAATAAACTTGCCGATGTTATGAAAATTGATATCGATGCCGTCAGTGTTAAAGCCAGCACCTCTGAACAGCTCGGATTTGCCGGACGCGAAGAGGGAATGGTTGCCTGGGCGGTAGCCACAATCAAAGAGGAGAATGAATGAAGATTTACAGCACCCTGTCCGGTAAAAAAGAGCAGTTTGTTCCGCAAAGCGACCAAGTAACGATGTATGTCTGCGGGGTTACCCCCTACTCGGATGCCCATATAGGGCATGCTATGAGTTATATCATTTTCGATGTAATCCGGCGTTACATCAAGTTCAGCGGATATAAACTGAAGTTTATTCAAAACGTCACCGACGTGGATGATAAAATCATCGACAGAGCCAATAAGAAAGGTATTCCGGCTGTTGAACTGGCAGAGCAATACTCCGAAAGCTTTATGGCTGATATGGATGCTTTAAACGTAGTCAGAGCCGATTTTTATCCGCGTGCCACCGGCGAAATAGATAAAATAATCGAGATGGTGCAGGGGCTGATAGATAAGGGTTATGCTTATGAAGCTAACGGCAGTGTCTATTTCAGGGTATCGAAAGTCCCTGATTACGGCAAGCTGGCGCATCGTACGCTGGATTCAATGATGGCAGGTGCGCGCATAGAAATAGAGCAGGATAAGGAACACCCGATGGATTTTACGCTCTGGAAAGCCTCCAAACCGGGTGAACCGTCATGGACAAGCCCCTGGGGAGAGGGAAGACCGGGCTGGCATATCGAGTGCAGCGCAATGTCAGTAAAATACCTGGGCGATACAATCGATATCCACGGCGGAGGCAGCGACCTGATATTCCCGCATCATGAAAACGAAATCGTACAATCGGAGTGTTTCACGGGGAAAAAGCCGTTTGCCAAATACTGGATGCACAACGGGCTTTTACAGTTTGGCGGGGACAAGATGAGCAAGTCCCTGGGCAACCTGATTACCATTAAGAATGCGCTTCAAAAATACAGCGTTGATACTATCCGCATTTTTATACTGAACTCACACTACCGCAGCCCGCTAAAATATTCACTTGAGGCGTTTCAGGCAGCGGAGAGCGCAGCCGAACGGCTAAGGCGCACCGTCGAGAGAGAGGATAATGCCGGTAATGCCGATAAACTCGACCCTGAACCATATCGCAAGCTGTTTATCGAAGCGATGGATGATGATTTCAACACCCCGCAGGCTCTGGCTGCCTTATTCGACCTTGCCAGAGCCATCAATCAAGAAGCCGATTCAGGTGCGAACATCACAGAAGCTAAAAAAGTGCTTTTGGAACTGGCTCAGGATGTTCTGGGGTTAAAACTGGCTTCGCTAAGCTATGATGAAAACCCGGAGATTCAAAAGCTGATTCAGGAACGGCAGACATTCAGAAAAGAAAAGAACTGGGAAAAAGCCGATGCTGTCAGGGAGAAGCTGGCAGAATTGGGTGTTGCCGTAGAGGATACTCCCACCGGCGTTAAAATCACGCCGCTGAAAAAGAAGTAATTATTCCCTC
>Ga0265294_10008011_pt1 | contig 12426 bp, 9 predicted proteins | sample MunlanPumphouse3_FD_192504 | JGI IMG/M metagenome (GOLD analysis project Ga0265294, IMG submission 192504) | Groundwater microbial communities from a municipal landfill in Southern Ontario, Canada - Pumphouse #3 | ecosystem: Environmental > Aquatic > Deep subsurface > Groundwater | place... | reverse complement strand
AAAATTTCTAATGCTGTTTTAAATGGTGATATAATAAATCGTCTTCCTAATAATGTTCATATAAAAATTCCCAACATTGATAGTGATGTTTTGGTGATTGAGCTTGATTCTCGTGGTATCTCTTGTTCTGCTAAAAGCGCTTGTAAAAGTGATAAGTCTTCGGGTTCAAGTGTTTTAGAAGCTTTAGAAAAGGGAAGCTTTTTATCAAAAAATAAAGGATTGTGCATTAGTCAAAAATCTGCACCGGTTGGTACATTAAGGTTCTCTTTAGGAAGACAAACAAGCAGGGAAGATATTGACCAAACAGTTTCTGCTCTTTTAGGTGTTGTGAAAAAATATAGCCAATCTGAACTCTTTGAAGATTAAAATCTTATCTTTCTGGTCTGTTTGACGTAACCTGATTAAGATTGTATTATTATAGGCACGGAAGAGACGGAAGAATATGAATTATTCTAATAGAAAACTTTTAATTATTTTAAATTTATGCCACCATTTCAAAATTTTACAGCCAAAGCACGAGAAGCAATACGGCGAGCGCATGAAATTGCGGTTGAACATGGACAAAACCATGTTACCCCGTTGCATCTTTTGACTTCTCTTGTTTTACAAGAAGAAAGCATGGTTCTTTCTGTTTTAGAAAAACTGGATGTTGACACTGCTTCATTAACTGATCTGCTTTTGGATACACTAGAAACTGAAGGTCCTTTGGAAAATACAACAGAACCATCTTTTCAAATTTATCTTACTCAAGAGTTCGCTAAAACTCTGGAAATTGCTACTAAGGTTTCAGCTGAACTTAAAGATGATTTTGTCTCAACTGAACATTTGTTTTTGGCTCTTTTTGATGTTCCCGGACAAGCAAGAGAAGTTTTGTCTCATCAAAGAATAAACAAAGAAAGTGTTCTGCGTGTCTTAAAAGAGTTGAGAGATAATAATATTACGGACGTTAATGTGAATAAACCTTTCAAAGCTATTACAAAATATACTCGAAGTTTAACCAAGCTTGCTATGGAGGATAAGCTTGATCCTGTTATTGGACGTGATTCGGAAATTAGTAGAATCATGCAGATACTTTCTCGTCGTACAAAAAACAATCCTATTTTGATTGGAGAAGCTGGTGTTGGTAAGACTGCTGTTGTAGAAGGATTAGCGCAAAGAATGGCAAAACAGGACGTACCTGAGTCTTTGAAAAACAAAGAATTAGTTTCTCTAGATCTTGGGGCACTTATTGCGGGGACAAAATACCGAGGTGAATTTGAAGAGCGACTCAAAAAAATTATAAAAGAAATTGAAAAATCAGAAGGGAAGATTATTCTTTTTATTGATGAGATACACACTATTGTTGGTGCCGGTGCAGCTGAAGGTGCTATGGATGCTTCCAATTTATTAAAGCCTGCTCTTGCTCGGGGGGAATTGCGTGCTATTGGAGCAACCACCCTCAAAGAATATCAAAAACATATCGAAAAAGATCCAGCCCTTACTAGACGCTTTCAGCCGGTACATGTAAATGAGCCGTCTCTTGAGGATGCTGTTGCTATTCTGCGTGGACTTAAAGAAAAATATGAACTTTTTCACGGAGTACGTATTACTGATGACGCTATTTTGGCCGCCGTGAATTTAAGTAGTCGTTATATCGCGGACAGATTTTTACCCGATAAAGCTGTTGACTTAATAGATGAAGCAGCTTCTTCTCTTCGTATTTCTCTTGAAAACAAACCACCTGAGCTAGAAACTGCTCACCGGAAAATAATGCGTCTTGAAATTGAAAAAGAGGCATTAAAAAATGATGTTAAAAAAGGAAATTCAAAGGAAGGGAAAAACGCCAAGGCTCGTACAAAAAAAATAGATAAAGAAATAGCGGATTTACGAGAGGGGACGCGTGAGCTTGAGTTAAAATGGAAAAATGAAAGAGAAACTTTAAATGAAATAAGTATCATTAAGAAAGAACTTGAGTCTTTGCGTCTTGAAGTTGAGGCTGTTGAAGCTAGAGCGGATTTAGCGCGTGCTGCTGAAATTAGATATGGCAAAATACCTAATTTAGAAAAAGACCTCAAAACAAAAACATTACGTCTCAAAAAACTGCAGAGTTCACGAAGAATTTTGAAAGAGGAAATCACAGAGTCTGATATTGCGGAAATTGTTTCTAAGTGGACTGGAGTTCCTGTTACTAGGATGCTCGAAGAGGAGGCTAAAAAACTTGCTCGTATGGAAGAGGAACTTCACAAACGCGTTGTTGGGCAAAATAATGCCGTTTCTAAAATTGCCGATGCTGTGAAGCGTTCCCGTGCTGGAATATCAGATCCAGATCGTCCCATTGGTTCATTTATCTTTCTTGGTCCAAGTGGTGTCGGGAAAACAGAACTTTCTAAAGCTCTTGCTGAATTCATGTTTAATGACGAAAAATCTTTGATTCGTGTTGATATGTCTGAGTTTATGGAACGGCATGCTGTTTCAAAGCTAATAGGTTCACCACCAGGTTATGTTGGATACGAGGAAGGAGGCGGTTTAACTGAACTTGTTCGTCACAAACCTTACTCAGTCATCCTCTTTGACGAGATAGAGAAGGCTCATCCTGAAGTATTTAATATATTGCTTCAAGTGCTTGATAATGGACATTTAACAGATGCCAAAGGTAGAAAGGTTAACTTTAAAAACACCGTGATTATTTTGACTTCTAATATTGGGTCAGAATTCATAGCCAAGATGCAATCATTCGGCTTTGGTGAAGATAATGATAAACAGGATTATGAAGCAGTAAAGCAAAAAGTGATGGAGAGTTTACGCGGATACTTCAGGCCAGAATTTCTTAATCGACTTGATGATATTATTTTGTTTGATGTTCTAACTCCAGAGGCAATTGAAGAAATAGTACGTATTCAGGTGGATAAAGTTAAGGAGAGGTTGGCAGAAAAAGATGTTAAGCTCTTTGTTTCTAAGGAAGTTTTTTCTCACTTGGCTAAGAAGGGGTACGATCCTCAATATGGAGCCCGTCCTCTTAAACGCTTTATTCAAGACCAAATTTTGAATAAAGTAGCGACACTTATGATTTCTAATGGAGTGTTAACTGGAGCAACTGTTTATGTCAACAAAGTAGATGGGGAAATTACAGTGCGAATTGAAAAGAATAAAACTATAAAAAGAAAGAGCAATAAAGAAAAAGTTTTGACTTAAGTCTTCATTTTGCGTACAATGTACGACATACTTTTAAAAGTATGTCGTACATTTATATGCGTCGGTGGCGGAGTGGTCAATCGCAGCGGTCTGTAAAACCGCCGGCTTTATGCCTACGTTGGTTCAAATCCAACCCGGCGCACAAAAAACAAAAAAAGCGAGTGTTAAAGCACTCGCTTTTTTGTTTGTTAAAATTTGTAGTATATAAATTCATTTATATATAGTTGATGTCTCAACTCAAGTAAAAAAATTAAACTGGGGATTTTTTATTGTCATTATCTTGCTATAATAAAAGCCATATATGATATCTATACAAGACGAAGTTCAAAATAAAGAAAACCGCGAAAATAAATTTTTAAGCGATCAAATAATTCAAAAAGCTCTTGCTTCTGGAGAAATCAAAGAAGGGTCTGTTGCTGAGCTCACGGAACTTTTTCAACTTGTTTTTTCTGAACATAAAGGTGATACTACCCGCGCTCGGGCGGAAGCTTTAATGTTTAAGTTTCGTGCTTATGTTTTAAACAAAGAACAAAAACAAAAAGAAGAGGTTGTTAATGAACAACAGAAACAACCAGATGTTCAAGTTGTCCAAATACCAAGACCAGAAGAGAATGATGAGACGGTTTATGAAAAAGAAAAAGGCTTGCTCCAAAGAATAATAAAAGACAAAATAGCTGAGGCTGATTTATCTGAAAAGCTATGTGAAGAAGCTAATCAGACTATTTTTGATGAAACAAAACATATTATAGGCACAGGTGTTGGTGAACGTGTTTTTGAGATGTCTATATCAAAAGCATTAGATATATTTAAAAAGAAAGATGAGATACAAGAAAATAAAATAAAGGAGCAAAGAAAACGAGAAGAAGAAATAAAAAATAAAGAAGAAAAAAAATTAGAAATTAGTAAAGTTGAGAATCTTCTTCCTGTAGAAAGTAAATTAGAAAAAAATCCTGTGTCTCAAACGTCTCAAAAGGAAGGAGAAAATAAAGAGAAAATAAAAAAAGAAGGGAAGGAAGAAAAAACAGAAGAATTAGAAGGAGATGAAGAAGAAGATGATTTTTCAACAGAAGAGGTGATAGAGAAAATTTCAACAATCCAAATGTCTCAAGACGAAGATGAAGAGGAAGTGGAAGAAGGTGAGGACGAGTATGAGTATGAGGAAGTGGAGGTGAAAAGACCTCGCAGGAAGAAAAAATTATCACTTAAGCAAATTGTTTTGCAAAAAGCGCAAGAGGATGATATCAATAATCCTCTTAAACCTCACACTTTACATTGGCCTACCTCGGCTTTCTCTTCTGATATTTCTTCTTGTGAAGACGAACCAGAAGAAAAAACTGCTGTTTTTTCAAAGAGACTTAAAAAGAAAAAGGTTGCAGGTAAAGATATGGTTAAAACACAGATATTAAACGCTCCCAAACCCTCTGATTCTAAAAAAGAAAGTAAAGACCTTAAGATAAAAATTTTTATAGATGATATTATAAAACTTTCAGAAAAAGAAATTAACACAGGTAACCATGATGCTGATAAGCAATTCAAAGAGACTTTGTTGAACTCGTTATCTTTTAAGGCAAAAAACTTTGTAGGTTCGGATTCGGACTATGATTTTATTAAGACGGTGTTAACTGAGGAGTACGAAAAACTTAAGTCTTTTTATACAAGAAGTGTATAATATAAGTTACAATTAAAATTATTTTATTATTAATAAAAAATTAACAATATGTTTGAAATATTATTCTTTTTTATGTTTATGCTTCTTCCTATAATAATTTTAGGGATTAGAGTTATAGATCAATATGAGCGTGGTGTAATTTTAACATTTGGTAAATATGGCGGTACTCGTGAACCTGGTCTTACCTGGATACTGGTTGGCGTTCAGCGAATGTATAAAGTTGACTTGCGTATCGCGACAGTTGATATTCCTCAACAAGAGGTTATTACTAAAGATAATGTTACCGTGGGTATAAATGCTGTTGTGTATTTTAAAGTACGTAATGCTGAAAAAGCTATTTTAGAGATTCAAGATTTTAGACACTCTGTTGCTCTTTATGCTCAGGCAACTTTGCGAGATGTTATTGGTGAGGTGGAACTTGATACTTTACTTTCCCAACGTGATCAAATCGCAGATGAAATAAAAAAGGTGGTTGATGAAGCTACTGACCCCTGGGGAATTGAGGTGGATTATATAAAAATGCAGGACATTGAACTTCCTGCCGACATGAAACGTGTTATGGCAAAACAAGCGGAGGCAGAGAGAGAGCGTCGAGCGGTTATAATTCAGGCGGAAGGTGAGTTTTCTGCTTCTGAGAAACTTGCTCAGGCTGCAGAAGTTTTGTCTCGTGTTCCTGGTGGTATTTCTATGAGAACACTTCAGACTATTGAAAAAATTCAACCTGACCCATCAAAAACAGTTATCTTCGGACTTCCTATAGAATTTTATGAAGGAGTAAAGTCTCTTACAAAGCTTGTAGAAAGTAAAGTGGAAAATAAATAGCAGGTACTAGATTTCAGAGTTTTGCTCTGGATTCATAACAGAACTCGCTTTGCTTGTACTGTGTCAGGGTAAATTCCTGATAGTCTAATAAAAATAGGGTTTTTAAAAAAATTCTGGTTTGTTTACAAACCAGAATTTTTTTGTTTTTTATTTAATTTCCTTTAAAAAATCTTCAGCGAGTTTACCTGTATCAGAATTGCTTTGATAGAAATTTTTCCATACTACGGCGATGTCAGCATCATTAAACATAGCACTTTGTACTTCACGAATAGTGTCTCCTCCCGCTACGGCAATCATTACATCGTAACTACCTTTGATTCTGCGTATTTCATGAAGAGGTAACATTTTCTCTTTATTAAAATTTTCTTCATCAACACCCCGGTGAAGGATTACAACGGTTGGTGGCTTTTTGAGTTCTCTTAAAACAGAAAGGGGAAATGGAACATTTATCATGTCTATCATTGAATCAATATCAAGTCTTTCACATTCCTCAATAAAAGAGTCTAAAGATTCCTTTGGAGCGCTTCCTAATGCTGTTGCTGCGCTAGCTCCAGCGTTGTAGGCAATGTCAACTTCTGTACTTCCACGGTCCATCATTTTTAAATCCGCGACAATATAAGGGGAATAAAAAAGAGGGGAAGTATTTTGGCCGGATATTTTTTGGTCTTTGTAATTTTTATATTGTCTCTGCGCTAATTGGAATACTGTTATTAAATTGATGTTCTGTTGAGAAGACTGTTGGATTCCGAATGTTTGTCCTAAAAGGTGCATCCCATACCATTCTTTAATTTTTCTAATTCCCGATTGTCCGTATTGTTTAATAAAAGGAGTGCCGGCTTCCACAATAATCCTGTCGCTTATTGGTAGGCTTTGAATTATCTGTTTAGCATCACTCAAAGATCCGTTGAGGGCTATTTGTAAATAACGTTTTTTATGGTTAAGTTTTGGTATTCTTTTTTGCATCATAGATTATTCTCTATATTGTATCATCTTAATTAATATTTTTAAAAAGCCCTCCCTTTTTTAAAAGCCTTGATTTTTTAATGATTTTTTGATATCCTATAGACCACTGTAAAACCACAGTATAACAGCATAATATAATAATTCCACATAGATATGTCACAGGATTTTTTAATAAAACTTAAATGTACAAAATGTAGCAGTATAAACTACTGGACACGAAAGAACAAAAAACTAGTTCAAAGAAAAATTGAGCTTAATAAATTTTGTAAAAAATGTCGTATTCAGGCACCACACAAAGAGGTTAAGAAATAAACTTTTTAGAAAAAACCGCCTTAGAGCGGTTTTTTTGTTCACAAATTGCGATAAGGATAATTTTTATATATACTGTCGAGAGAGATTTGTTGTGTTTTTTGGGTCTATAGTTTAATTGGTAAAACAGTGGTCTCCAAAACCACCGTTCGAGGTTCAAGTCCTCGTGGACCCGCAAAAATAAATTTTGTTTTTATATTTCTAATCTGTTGTGTTTTTTGGAGACTTTGGGAAAAGAAAATTTTCAATCTCTTTTTCTATTTTTTCTTTTTCTTCTCGAGAAAACCATTTGATTCTTTTGTCTTTTTTGAACCAAGTTTTTTGGCGTTTGGCGTATTGCCAAATTGCAGTGTTTAATTGTTCCACCATTTCTTTTTTAGAAATTTCGGATTTAAGAAACGAGGATACAAATTTATATTCAAGTCCTAGTTCGGTCATCCTTTTCCAAGATACGCCTCCTTCATTTAGATTTTTTACTTCTTTTGTCATCCCGCGTCGCAAACGAGCAAGCAATCTTTGATGGATACGTTCTTTGAGGATATCGTCATCCGTCTTTATTCCAATTTGTAGTATCTCATAATTATTTTGAGTTTTACTTTTTACTGGGGGAACGGATCCAAGTTCGGTAGCAATTTCAATGGCGCGAATAAGTCGGTGCGGATTATGAGGATCAATTTTTTGGGCACGGTTTTCATCAATTTTTTTAAGTTCTAAAAACAGTTCTTCTGGAGAAAGTTTGCTGAGTTTTTTTCTTAAATTAGAATTTGATTTTACTTCTGGGAAAACAATATCGTCCACAATAGCTTGAATATAAAAGCCAGTTCCGCCACATACAATTGGTATGTTCCCACGGTTTACTATGCTGCGGATAGCTTTTTCGGCTTCTCTTTTATATTTAGCGACGGAATATTTTTGTTTTGGACTGGCAACATTAATTAAGTGGTGGGGAATTCCGTGCATTTCCTTTTTTGTTATTTTTCCGGTACCGATATCCATTCCTTTATATACTTGGCGTGAATCAGCAGAAACTATTTCGCCTTTAATTTTTTGGGCAACAATAACAGCCAAATCACTTTTTCCGGAAGATGTTGGTCCAACTATAACAATTATTTTTTGTGGAAAAGCTTTTTTCATTTTTATTTAAATAAAAGTTTTTCTGTTTCTATCGTTAAAAAAGATTACTTTCAAGAATTACTAAAATTATTATTACTTAAATATTTGGTGCCGAAGGGGGGACTCGAACCCCCATGTCTTGCGACATACGCATCTGAAGCGTACGCGTCTACCAATTTCGCCACTCCGGCAAGTGCTGTTCTTTTTTGTTTTTATTGTATCAATTTGAAATCTGTTTTGAAAATATTATTAACAGCACTTCAGAGACTGATTGGTTTGATGAACTTCCTTAATCAAAATTATTTTTGCTTTTTGCAAAACCTCCTTCGGAGGATTTTTTGAGATTAAGTGTTTAAATGTGCCGAAGGAGGGAATCGAACCCTCACCCCTTACGGAACACGATTTTGAGTCGTGCGCGTCTACCAATTCCGCCACTTCGGCATAACTACTATTTTCTAAGAATTATCTCCAAATTCTATGTTTCACATTGTACTTAACTATGTGCGAAAAATCAACAAAAGAGGGCTTTAATTCAGCATCGCTCTAGAAATTTTTTAAAGTATAAAATAAAATTTTATACCGTGATATAATTATCTGTATGCAAAGAACAAGAGTTGGTGTGTTGCGAGGGGGAGTAAGCTCTGAGTATGAAGTGTCGCTTAAAACAGGCGATGCTGTTCTTTATGGTTTGTCGTCAGATAAACACATTGCGTACGATATTCTTATTACAAAAGATGGACAGTGGCACATGAATGGTCTTCCTGTAAGACCCGAAAAAGTTATTCGCAATGTCGATGTAATTTTCAATTCCTTACATGGTGAGTATGGAGAAGACGGAAAAATTCAACAGATGTTAGAGGCTTTAAATGTTCCTTACACTGGTTCAAGAATAGTTCCTTCTGCTGTTGCTATGAATAAAGATCTCTCTAAAAAATGTTTTGAATTTTATGGAATTCAAACTCCCAAAAGTAAAACCATAAAGCGAGGAGAAGATGTTTTGCAAGCTTCTAATTTTATTTTTACAAAAATGTATGCTCCTTATATTGTAAAACCAGTATCTGAGGGTTCTTCTTTGGGAGTAAGGGTTGTGAGAAGTTTTGAAAATCTGGTCTCTGTTGTAAATGAAACATTGGAAAAAAACAAAGCCCTACTAGTGGAAGAATATATACAAGGAAGGGAAGTCACTTGTGCTGTAGTTGATGGTTTAGAATCAAACAAAACTTTTGCTTTACCCCTGCTTGAGATTATTACCCCCGATAATGACGAGATATTGAGTTATGAGGCTAGATATGGCGGAAAAGCGATGAAAGTATCGCCAGCGAATATAGAACAAGAAAGGACTCAAACTATTCAGAGGATGGCAGTTGATGCTCATACTAAAGTTGGTTTGCGCCATTTTTCCACGGCAGATTTTATTGTTTCTTCGCGGGGTGTTTACCTATTGGAATTAAATAGTCAGCCAGGACTTTCCGAGGGTTCTTCTATGTCAACAATACTTAAAGCCGGAGGATTTGAAATGCCAGAGTTTCTGGATTACCTTATAGAACTTGCTTTACTAAGAAAATAAGTTATAATATCTGTTACTTGGTTTTACCGAGTGTGTTTTTGAAAACTTTTAAATTTTAATAGTTTTCCGTTCAATTAATTTACGGGCCCGTAGCTCATCTGGCTAGAGCACCTGTTTTGCACTCAGGAGGTAGCAGGTTCAAGTCCTGTCGGGTCCACACAATACAACAAAACCGAAGCGAATAGCTTCGGTTTTTGTTTACAATCTCTTCATTTTAATTGAACGTTGAGAATATAGAGAATGTTATGTACAATTGGCATTAATCGAAACTAAAGATGAAACCAGAAATAATTTCAGTATCAAACCTTACTAAAAATTTTACTTTCTTTGTCAAAAAACAGGGAGCTGGTTTTTTTACAAATATCATTAAACCAGAGATAAAAACAATTAGCGCCGTTGAGAATATTTCTTTTTCGGTGGAGGAGGGAGAACGGATTGCTTTTATTGGTCCCAATGGTGCTGGTAAATCTACAACAATTAAAATGTTGACTGGTATTCTTTTTCCTACCAGTGGAAAAATATCTGTTCTAGGACTTAACCCCTCCCAAGAGCGGAAAAAACTTGCTTATCAGATAGGCACAGTTTTCGGACAAAGAAGTCAGTTGTTTCCAAATCTTCCTTTGACTGACTCCTTTGAGTTTTTTGGGGTTATGTATGATCTTTCAAAAAATGAAATAGAAAATCGCACAAAAGAGCTTATAGAGCAATTTGACCTTTCTAGTTTTAAAAACCAACCTGTTAGAAAACTTTCCCTTGGTCAAAGAATGAGAGCGGAGATTGCGACTTCTTTAATTCACAAACCCAAGATTATTTTTCTAGATGAACCAACTATTGGTTTGGATATTGTCGCAAAAAAAGCTTTGCGAGAATTACTTATAAAAATAAATAGGGAAGAAAAGACCACTATATTTCTTACCTCTCATGATGTAAGTGATATTGAACAATTATGTGAGAGAACAATAATTATCAACCACGGTACTATTGTGAAAGATTTGCCTACCATTGAACTTGGAAAATCTTTTATCCATGAGAAATATGTAGATATTTTTCTTGATACCGCTCTTGATAATTTTCCTGATTTGCCTGAAGGAATAAAGTATGTGACCAAAGATAAAAACAAAGTTACTTTAAGTGTGGACATCGCCAACCAGAGTATTTCCGATGCTCTACAAAAAATTCTACCTTACTTTTCAGTTTTGGATATTGATGTGTATAGCGTAGAACTTGAAACTGTTATAAGGGAAATATATGAAGCAACTTCGTCTGGCAAATAGTATTATAAAAATGATGATTAAAGATCGGATTCAATATCCGGCTCGTTTAATCGTGGATACTTTTGGAATAATTGCTCGGTGTGGAGTTTTACTTATCCTTTATCGGTATGTTTTTCGTTATCAAGGTGGATTAATACAAGGAGTAACTTTTCAAATTGTGGCGTGGAGTATGTTCCTTTATTTTTCTTTCATGACTTTACGCTTACGGGATCTGGCAAAATCAATCATGCAGGATATAAAAACAGGGACTGTGGAAATTCTTCTTTCTAAGCCGATTCATTATCTTAATTATAGAATGTGGTGGCAAGTCGGTGCCGGAATGTATCCGTTTTTTGTAGCAACCTTTTTGGGAGTAGTTGCTTTGTTTTTAACGGTAGGAATACCAGAAAGTATGCAGTCGTGGTTTTTTGTAGGAACTTTTTTTATAACTTTCTTTTTTGCTGGAATTCTTTCTTTGCTTATTTATTCAGCAGTGGGACTTTTGGCTTTTTGGATTGAAGACGTAAAACCATTATATTGGATAGTTGATAAATCCGTAATGATACTCGGAGGTTCGTATTTACCAGTCGCATTGTTTCCTGAAACAATGTACAAGATTGCTATTTTTAGTCCCTTTGGTGCATCGCAGTTTATTACCTCAACGGTTTATAATACTTGGAAGATTGATTATCTCAAGTTGATGGGTATCCAGCTTTTTTGGATTATCGTGGTGGGCTTCATCGTCGTGTATATATTCAATCGTGCTTATAAAAAAGTTTCTGTAAATGGGGGATAGAGATATTATGAAAAAAGAAATCAATTTTGCTTTATACGCAATAAAAAAGAATATCCAAAGTAGTGCCGAATTGCGTGCCAGTTTTTTGATGAATATGTTTGGCATGATATTAAACAATTTGGGATTCATTATCCTTTGGGTTTTTTTTGCAAAGATTGCGGGAAATATTGGAGGATGGACAGCAAATGATGTTATTGGAATGTTAGGTTTTTCGTCGTTGGCATATGGTGTAGTTTTTTCTTTTGGTAGTGGTTTGCGAAATCTTCCAGATTATATTGCTTCCGGTGTTTTTGATAGATTTATGCTTTCCCCGAAGAATTTGATTGTAAGGATTGCCACAGCCTCATTTGATACCTCTGCTGTTGGTGATATTGTGTTTGGTTTTGTTTGTATTGTTGTGTATCTTTTTCTTATTTCAGCGACATTATTGCAAGTTCTGCTTTCTTTACTGTTTGTTTTTCTTTCGAGTTTTCTTTTTTTGGCGGTCACAATTTCTATCGTTTCGGTTGGTTTCTTTTTTAGCGATGCCAGCCCGGTGACACAAAGTTTATTCGAACTTTTTATCACCCCTTCTTTGTTTCATGGGGGTGCTTTTCAGGGAGGATTGAGAATTTTCTTTACCTTTATTATTCCGTCGCTTGTTGTTGGAACATTGCCTATTGAAGCGATACGGGATTTTTCAATTGAAAAAGCAATAATGGTTGGTCTTCTGGGGATTGTGTGGTTTGTATTTTCATTGGGACTTTTTGAAAAAGCAGTAAAA
>Ga0265294_10008010_pt1 | contig 12426 bp, 9 predicted proteins | sample MunlanPumphouse3_FD_192504 | JGI IMG/M metagenome (GOLD analysis project Ga0265294, IMG submission 192504) | Groundwater microbial communities from a municipal landfill in Southern Ontario, Canada - Pumphouse #3 | ecosystem: Environmental > Aquatic > Deep subsurface > Groundwater | place... | reverse complement strand
ATGCTATCAGTACAGTGAATATTAAAGACGATGTAAAAACCGCTGTAAGAGTCGGAGGTTTAATCGGTTGTAATATTTACCGTGGCTACTTAACTAATAGTTATTCAGCAAGCGGTGTGACCGCCTTTAATAGCAGTCCGGTAGGCGTCTTGGTGGGAAGAACAGATAATACTGGAGGCCACGTGCCAGTTGATAAGGCTTACTGGAATAATCAAATCAACGGCGGTATGTTAGGTATTGGCACTGGAACTACAACTGGTACAGTTTTAGGCTTAATAACGGTCAATATGCAAGGTATTAATGCCCAAACTAATATGACCTTACTCGATTGGACCAATACTTGGGTTACTACAGAAGATTATCCAATTCTTCAAGGATCAGCTAGATTTGTTGATTACCAAAAGTATGCTCAAGGTATATTAATTGATATTCCCTCTTGATTGAACTAGAAAGTTTGAGTTTCACATAGATCTTGTTAGGAATATAAAATATAAAGTTAGCTTAATTGCTAACTTTTTTTATAAGCAAAGGAAACAAATATTTTGTAAAGTGAACACATTACAAAGTATTTAAGATTATTCATAGTATATACTATAGTAATATTAGTGATGAAAAATACTATTAATTATCAAAAATAACAAAAAAAGAAAACTCCTATTGTGTTTAAAATGTTCATAAATAGCCATCATATAATGATTCAAAAGATGGTGTTCACAATACGTTAAAAAAATTTATCACTTTCAATATAATTTTTTTAAAAGAATGCTTTTCATTATAATAAATTCATTTTTTTCTTATAATATTTATGATAATTTATTGACGATTTTCAATAATTTTTTAAAAAAATAAATGGCAACATTGGCTGATGAAAGGGGTTGCATAATTTGATTAAATGTGTTATATTTTATCAGAGACGATTTGTTTTTTTATTTTGGCTTTTCACCAAATAAAGAAGCAAAGCCTAAAAACTTAATATGGAGGATTTGTTTTATGATTATTGGTATTCCTAAAGAAATTATGCACGGTGAAAACCGTGTATCTGCTACGCCAGAAACTGTTAAAAAAATGGTTCTTGATGGTCACAAAGTTTTAGTTGAAAAATCTGCCGGTGATGGTTCTTTCTACCATGACGAAGAGTATCTTGCTGCAGGGGGCACTATTATTGATTCCCCAAAATCAATCTATGAGCAAGCTGAGGTTATCTTGAAGGTAAAAGAGCCTCTATTCAATAAAGAATTTGATCTACACGAAATTGATATGATGCATTCCGGTCAAACTTTAATTACTTTTATTCACCCTGCATCACCTGTTAACCATGAAATGGTTAGAAAAATGGCTGAAAAGGGTATAACTGGATTAACATTAGATGGAATCCCAAGAATTTCTCGTGCACAAAGTATGGATGCTTTATCATCAATGAGTACTTGTGCAGGTTATAAAGGGATGATTATGGCTGCTGATAGTATTGCAAAATTCATGCCTATGATTGGTTCAGCTGTTGGAATGATTAGACCTGCAAATGTTCTAGTAATAGGAACTGGAGTTGCTGGACTAAGAGCTATAGCGACAGCAAAGAGTTTAGGAGCAATTGTTTATTCATGTGATATTAGAGCAGAAGCTAATGAACAAGCACAATCTTTGGGAGCCAAAATCATCGATTTAGGAATACCACAAGAAATCGCTGTTAGTAAAGATGGTAAACATGCTAATAAATTATCACAAGATTGGTTAGATGTTGAAAAATCAAAACTTGCTGATATTATTCAAAAATCTGATATTATTTTCCTTTCTGCTTTATTGTTAGGAAAAAAAGCACCGATTATTATTGATGAGAATATGGTTAAAACTATGAAACCTGGTTCAGTAATCATCGATATATCAATAGATCAAGGTGGAAATTGTGAAATAACTCCTCCAGGATATAGAGAAGTTAAACACAATATAATCATTGATGGTTGTAAAAATATACCTGGAATGATTCCTACTAGTTCAACTTGGATGTTTGCTCAAAACATTTATAATTTGCTTAAGTATTTAATAAAAGAAAATCAAATTAATTTAGATTTATCTGATGAAATTGTTGAATCAATCCTTGTTTGCCATGGCGGAAAACTTGTTCACCAAGGTGCACTAGAAGCTATGCAAAAAGCAAACTAAGAGGTATGATTAATGATTGAATTAATTCTTGTTGGTATTTTCATTATCTCAACAGTTATTGGTTATTTTCTTATTAAGAACGTGCCATCACTATTATATACACCTTTAATGAGTGGAATGAACGCTCTATCAGGAATAACTTTGATAGGAGCTTTAGTAGCTTTATCAATTAGTTATCAAGACAGTCCAACGATTTCAATAATAGCCGCTGGATTAGCTGTTATTGTTGCTACTATTAATGTTGTTGGAGGATTTGGTGTTACAAACAGGATGCTGAAAATGTTTAGAAAGCAGGATAAGACAGATGAATAATTTTCTAATCCTTAGTATAATAAATGAAACTGCTTATTACATTATTTCTGGAATTCTTACTTTATGTGTTATGTTTGGAATCTTTTTAATGAGTAAAGTAGAAAAAGCAAAAATAGGTAATGCAATTAGTGCTTTTGCTGTTCTAATTGCTGTAATTGTAAGTTTAGTTATGTATGATATTTTACCAATTTGGGTAATTTATGTATGTCTAGCAATTGGTGGTGCTATTGGGTTATTCTTAGCGTATAAAGTTAAGATGATAGAAATGCCACAGCTTATCGCTTTACTAAATGGATTTGGCGGGCTAGCATCTTTAATTGTTGGTGGATATGCATATTTTGGTGTAGGAGTTGTCGAATCATACTTTAGTGATATAACAGCTTTAATTGCGGTGATTATTGGTTCAGTAACTTTTATTGGTAGTTTAGTTGCAGCTGGAAAATTACACAGAGTAATTCCTCAAAAACCTATTACTTTAAAAAACCATCAATTATACTTAATATTATTTGTAAGTATAATTCTAATTTTCTTAGTTTTATCACCTTTTAGTTTAGTTAATAAAACAATAATTTTCTTAATCATTTTACTGACATCAATGTTATTTGGCTTGGTTTTTACTATCCGTATTGGTGGAGCAGATATGCCAATAGCTATTTCGTTATTAAACAGTTTATCTGGTGTTGCGGGAGCTATTACTGGTTTAGCGATTTTAGATGTGTTATTGGTTTCTATCGGTGGTATTGTAGGTGCCTCAGGATTACTACTTACACAAATAATGTGTAAAGCAATGAACAGAAGTTTATTTGATATTCTCTTGGGAAAATCTTTAGTTTCTAATGTGAAACAAGAGACCAATGAAAAACTAGATTCTCAAAAGTTAGACAATCAAGAGGAAGTAACAAATCGTGATGTTTTAGATATTGTTAAGGAAACAAAAAGTTTAATCATTGTACCTGGATATGGAATGGCTATTGCTCAAGCACAACACTTGTTAAAACAAGTTGGAGATTATTTTGTAAAAAGTGGAGCTACAGTTAAATATGCTATTCATCCTGTAGCCGGAAGAATGCCTGGACATATGAATGTTTTATTAGCTGAAGCTAATGTTGATTATGACGATCTATATGAAATGGATGATTTAAATGATGAATTCGCATCTGTAGATCTAACAATAGTTGTAGGTGCTAATGATGTATTAAATCCAGCAGCTAGAAAAGCTGAAGGAACTCCTATCTATGGCATGCCAATTCTAAATGTTGATAAGTCAAAAGAAATATTTATCTTTAATTATGATTTAAAACCTGGCTATTCTGGCGTAGATAATCCATTATACTCTAGAAAAAATGGTGTCCATTTGTTTTTGGGATCAGCTCAAGATACACTAAAGGAATTTTTAGAAGAAATTAAATAGTTACATTATAACAAAAGCCGTCTTGAAGAAGACGGCTTTTGTTTGACAACGTAGTTTTATATTTGATTTATAATGCTAATTTTAAAGTAAATAGATTAGATTATTAGTATTTAGTTTTTAAATAACAAATTATTAATCTTCATAAAATCATTTAGCTCATAACTTTTCATATATAGAACGCCACCTAAATCTTTATAATTAATTTGAATATTTCCAATTTTTTCAAGTAATAGAATAGGGTTTTGTTTATAAGCAATCATTTGTATCCTGTTAGATTTAATATATGATTGTCTAATAGTGTAAGCTCCTCTTTGAAACATAACCATATTATTTTCAACTTTAAAGTTATGATTTTTAAGACGCAAAATAAGGCCGAAAACTGCGACTAATATAACAACTAAATTTGTGAGAATAGGCACTATATATTCAATCAAATTAATTTGTAACAAGATATAGAAAAAAAGATTTATGATTATTAAAAAAGAAATCGGTAATATGATGAAATTAAGATATTTAAAGCTCTTTGGTTTAGTAGGTAAGACTTCATCTAATTTGTTACTATTTAATTGGTTAAAAATGGTATTTAAAATGTCAGTTTTACCCATCGGCAATAAAGCTTTACTTTCAATCTTATTTTCTTCACTACTTAATGAATTTCCAACACCCAGTACAGAAACATTCAATTCAAAATAGCCAAATAATCTGTACAATAAAGATTGGTTGATATGAATAGCGTTGATTCTGTTCTTTGAAATTTTAAATTCAACTCTATTAAGTAATCCATATTGGTAGGTAATGTCACTTTCATTTATAGATAGTCTATAATTATAAAATTTAAAAAGACTAAAAATCATAAATGTCAATGCACCTAGAATAATTCCGCAAAAATAAATTACTATTAAAATAGGATAAGTAGAAGTCATAACAATATCAGAATCTGATTGTAGAATTACACTCACAAATCCAAACATCAAAACCGTAAAAGTTAAAATAAAAATCAGAAAACCAGGTTTTAATACACCCATAAAAAATACTTGGTGCCATTTCAAATTATATAAATAATTTTTTTCTGTGTTTTCCATTTTATTAAACTCGGTTGGAGAAGGAAGAATAATATCTATATTTTTCTTTTTCTGCTCAACAAAATCTTTTAAAACAGGTGCGTAATTTTTGTCGACGACTATATGAGCTTCTGGGGTGACAGACGCAGTAGTTCCTGTGTCAAATTGAACAAGAGATAAACCTAAAATAATATCTCTAAAACGCCTTTTTAGTGAAATTGAATGGATATTAGAATAAGGTATATTAATTCTTCTCTTGAAAAATAATCCCTTTTCAATTAAGAATGTTTTACCTTGATCTGAAAATAGAAGACGTCTCATTATCATCCATCTAAGAATTAACTGTACCATTAATGCTGTTATAAAAATTAGAAGAATAACTATAGATTGACTATTTGTTAGTTCTAGTATTTCTTCTTCCCCTTTATCGTAAAGAACCGAAATACTCAAAACCGCAATTACAAAAGACGAACCAACGGCTGCTATTATATCATAAATAAATTTCCTTTTCGCTATGTGATATTTATTGTTCATCTTCTAAAACCTGTTCTGAATGAAGGAAATTTTCGAGCAACATTCGAATATCATGAATAACATCTTCAACTTCATTCGCTGGAATACCTATAATCATCGAGTTAGATCCAGCAGTATAAATAATTACTGTTGTAATCTTCAGTAATGTTTGAATAGGTCCTTGCATTTTTTCAATATGTTGTATTCTCTTTATAGGAATAAATACATTTTTCCTAAATAGAACACCAGTTTTTATCAAAATATATTCATCATTAATTTCATAACTGTATAGTTTGTATATAAAGAATGGTAAAACAAAATTATAAATAGATAATAATGCAGTAATAACGGATAATAAGATAATGATGATTGTCTTAATGAAAGGTTCTCCAAAAATACTTGTTGGTAATAGGATAACTGATATTAGTCCTATATAAATCGTTGCGGAGCCGATTGTTCTAGTAATAAAATGATACTTGTTAATTTTTTTTGATAGTTTCTTTGTCATTTTTTTAGTATGTCCTTCCCTATAAAAGTTGTTTAATTATATCATAATAAAAAGATATTTATCAATAACATAGTAGAAAATTGTGAATAAACATAAAAATTGTTTTTTTTTGATTTTTTAAGTGATTACCAATTAAAAACGCTCTGCTTTAACAGAACGTTTATTAATTAGTAATATATAGAATTTAATCTCTTTTTTAAAAAATACTATATTAGTTATCTATACCAAAATGTAGTATAAGTTCACTATCTAAAACATAACTGTCATTGAAAACTATTCCAGAACCATTAAACATACTATTTAATGTTTCTTTTTTTACTACTAATGTGTTCTCAACCATAAGACTATCATCAAATATATTAAAGAGTATATTTAGCGTTTCGTTATCTAAATCTATATCTCCCAAATTAGCATCAATTATGGTTAAAACCATATCTCCAGTAGAGTTCATACTTACACTACTTGATAGATTAAATTGCATGTCGAAAGAACCAGCCATATCAATTTTAGAAAGTGTCATTTTTAGATGAATAGAAAGAACATCATTATTCATTGTTACAAACAAATTAGTAGAATCAAAAGAGTATTCAACTTCTTCGCCTTCTAACATAAATTTTATTGGTAATTTAAATTTTACTTTTTCTTGTAAGTAGTAGTCTAATATAGCGTTTACGTCAGCTTCATTTAAATCAATATTCGGATTAAGAAAATTTATAAAAGCATTTTCAGTAGCTTCGGCAGCTAACAGTAACATAAATTCAGCTTTGTCAAATTCATTTTCCCATCTATTGAAAAATGGTTCGTTCAAGTCTGTAGATAATCTTCTAAAGACTCCGATATTCAAAGAAATATCAAAACCCTCATCAGAAACATCAAGTATTAATAAATCCTGGTTATAAATGACTTTTAATAAAGCTGCGAAAGTAGGGTCAACTTCATATAAATAATCAGTCAGTTCGTTTTCGCCAACAATAAAACTTAATTCTTCTTGATTAAAATTACCGAAAGAAAGATTTTCTGAGATTAAATTATTTAAACTTTTATCAGTTATTGTTGTAATAATGAAATTGGCTAGTTTAAAAGTAGTTTTTAATCCAAGATTTATTTTTCCGACCTCAATCTTAGCTACTTTTAAATAATATTGATTACTTTCAGATAAAACAATATCAAAAATAATTACTAATCCTGTTTTATATAGAACTGAACCTTTAGATGTGATGTAATTGGCTCCAGCTGTAACAATTATTTGATCATCAGTAAGTTCAGTCCACACTCCTGTTAATCCTATATTATTTCCGATAATGCTCACATAATTATAAGCAATATCATCTTCATAATTTTCATCTTGGTATTTATCGTTATTCTTAGATAATTCCTTTTGTATAGCACGATTTATAAAAGCTTCATTAACAGTAAGTTGAACAAAATCTTCAGTGTTATCTGTTATTAACAGAGATAATTCATCATCCATCATACTGTAAAACTCAGTTTCTGAGTTTACATTATATTGTTCAATGAGAGGAACTGTATTTTTACTCAGTAATATTAATGGTATTCCTACAATTACTACAATTACAATTAGGGGTATGAAAACAAGCTTTAATATAAATTTAGTTGGTTTTTTCATATTGTTTTTATTCCTTTCTTAAATAGGGATATATATTACCATCATTTTACCACAGTAAACGAAATTAGTTTAACATATTGAAATAACTCTTTTTTATATTTAAAGTATAATCATTGTTTTTAAAAAAAAGATATTATATAATGAAGGCAAATATAAGCATCATATTATGGAGGAAAGTAATGAAAAAGATATCTTTATTTGTACTTGTTTTATTAATTACATTCTTAACTATTAGTTGTTCAAATAACACAGATGATGCACAAAGATTTGACATTGAATATTATGATACTACAGAAGTGAGTTTATTGGGAAGTATTGAGTTAGAGTTAGATAAATCATTTTTGAGCTTAAGTACTGGTCGATCACATATTATAGCCAAAATGGATAATGATAAATATTATGCTTGGGGAAGCAATAATTACGGTCAACTAGGTGACGGTACAACGGAAACTAAAACACAACCGGTTGAAATAACTGAAAGTTTTGATTTGATAGAAGGCGAACAGATTATCAACTATTCTTTAGGAGATAGCCACTCAGCTGCATTAACCAATGAGGGAAGAGTTTTAACTTGGGGTAATAATTTATCTGGTAGGCTAGGTGATGGTACTACGACATCTACAGCTATACCAATAGATATCACTCAAAACTTCAATTTACATTTAAACGAAGAAATCAAATATATCACCACTGGTTATTTATCAGGAGCTGCTATAACCTCAGAATATAGAGTGTTTACATGGGGAGACAACTCTTCAGGTCAATTAGGTGATGGAACGATTACAAACAGATACAATCCAACAGATATTACAAGTATGTTTAATCTAAGTATAAATGAAAGAGTAACTTATATTTCAATAGGCAATGTTCATTCAGCCGCTATTACTAATGAAGGAAGACTTTTTACTTGGGGAAATAATGCCTATGGTCAATTAGGTGATGGGACAAACAATTTAAGAGTAAAACCTTATGATATTACTGAAAATTTAAATTTGAATCTAGATGAAGAAATTTTGGGTTTAGATTTAGGGAAAAACAATAATATTTTGTTCACATCAGAAAACAGAGTATTTGTCTGGGGACTTAATAATTATGGCCAGTTAGGCAATGGAACAGTAACAAATAAATCGACTCCAGTCGATATAACTAACCAGTTTTCATTTCAGCAAGAAGAAAGTATAATAAAAGTCACTTCAGGGTATTCTCACCTTTTTTTAATAACATCAAATAATAGAATTTTTTCTTGGGGAGATAATCAATATGGCCAATTAGGCAACGGCAGTTCAATAAATCAATTAAACCCTATTGAGATTACAGATGAATTTGGTTTGTCAGACGAAGAAAGTATATTTTCTATTTCTTTAGGAGATGGTTTATCAGCTATGGTAACTTCTGAGGGAAAGGTTTTTACTTGGGGAAATAATGATAAACATCAGTTAGGCGATGGAGGAATTTTGATTAAATCTAGTCCGATGAATATCATAGAAAGAGAAATTCACAAAGGCTTTCTAAAAAAAGAAACTATTTTAGCAAACTCCACTTTAGAATTATATATACCAACAAGAGAAGGTTACACGTTTTTTGGCTGGTATACTGATATAGAACGAAATAACCAATTTACTCTTACAAAAATGCCAGAAGAAGATATTGAATTATATGTAAAATGGACTAAGAATCAAGATTGATACCGATTTTATATATAACAAAGAATAGCTATAATACATAACTATATTTATAATAAAAATGCTAACGTTTTTTAGTTAGCATTTTTTTATAAATATTATTTATAAACACTATATTTATAGTTCTAAAATTTAAAAAATATGATAATATATAGTAGTTGATTTTTAAAGAATTATATTCATACTTGGAGGACATAATGAACAGGCTTTGGAATCGTAATTTTACAATTCTTACTATTGGTTCTTTTATCTCAGCTTTTGGCAGTGCCGCCGCCGGCATTGCTTTTGGTATTTTAATATATACAAAAACAGGTTCACCATTAACCTTAGCTTTATTCACGATTGCTAATATTATTCCTAGAATGGTAACTGCGGTTTTAATTGGACCTTTTGTTGATCGTCATTCTAGAGTAAAACTGATATATAGAATTGATTTTTTTTATTCCATATTTTTTGCTTTGGTAGCACTGGTTCTATTTTCCGGTTATTTTGATGTGATTGTCTTTACTTTAATTGCAGCATTTTTTGGAATTGTAGATACAGTCTATCAAATAGCCTTCAATAGCCTTTTTCCTGAAGTTATTAGTCAAGGAAATCACTCGAAAGCATATTCGATTTCTTCACTTATTTGGCCGATATCAGCTGCGGTAATGGCACCGATAGCTACTTTCTTAATAGAGAACTTTAATGATGGAGTCGCAATATTAATGATATTTAATGCTGCAACATTTTTAGTTACAGCATCGATTGAAACTAAGATTAAAGTGTCAGAAAAACTTAATACTAGAACTGATGGAATCAAAATTAGTTTTATCACCGATTTAAAAGAGGGTATTCATTACTATAAGTTAGAAAAAGGTATCTTAGGTATTGGGATTTTGTTTGCTGCCTTTTCATTTGTATATGCAACAAGTGACCTTTTAAGGATGCCTTATTTTGTTAATCATCCTACTCTTACATTACAACATTTTTCTTTGATAATATCTGCTAGTGCAATAGGAAGAATGGTTGGTGGTGTTATTCATTATATTTATAAATATCCAACAGAAAAAAAATACGTGATTGCTGTTTGTGTATATTTGGCTGTAGAGATATTAGGAGCTACACTTCTTTATATGCCATATGTTATTATGGTAATTGTTAGTTTTATTGTTGGATTATTATCAGTGACTAGTTTTAATATTCGAATGAGTGCTACTCAAACTTATCTGCCAAGTCATATAAGGGGACGAGTTAACTCTACCCAACAAATGCTAATGAATGTTGGAACTATTCTAGGAACATTAACAATTGGGTTAATAGCTGAGTTTTCAGGTTTAGAATATCGTTTAATTATTCTATTAGCTGCAATTGTAAGTATATCCGCTATATTTATAATACCAATTCGTATGAAAGATGAGTTTAAGAAGATATATAATGTAGATGTATAATACTTAAATAATATAAAAAGTTAGTGAGACTTCACTAGCTTTTTATATTATAATAAAACTATAAATATAAGATACTATTATAACATATATTAGCGAGGTGTTAACATGTTAGAAACCGATCTTTATAATCCAGTAAAACAATTTTTAGAAGAACAAGGTTACCAAGTTAAAGCTGAGATAATTAATGTTGATGTCTTTGCAGTTAAAGAAGAAAAAACAATCGCAGTTGAACTTAAAACAAATGTTACCTTAAAACTAATCTATCAAGCAATTGATCGCCAAAAATTGTCTGATGATGTTTATATTGCTGTTCCTAAAAAAGCGATTGAAGCTCATAAAAAGAATATGAGGGATTTCCTATTATTACTTAAGAGGCTTTCTGTTGGTTTGTTGGTAATAGAAAGTAATAAAGTAGAAGTCTTGCAAAATCCTATTGACTACAATTTTAAACAGAGTATAAATAGAAACAAAAGAAAAAGAGCTAAATTAATTAATGAGTTTAATAATATAGGTCTGAACAATAATAAAGGGGGCAGCAAAGGAAAACGAATGACTTTTTATCGAGAAAATGTTATTTTGATTGCTAGCTTACTGTTTGAAAAACCAGGGTTATCACCCAAAGATATAAAAAAAATAACTAAAGTAGATAAGACTTATTCTATTTTACAAAAGAATTACTATGGTTGGTTTGAAAAAAAAGCTCGAGCTTCATATGCTCTAACAGATTTAGGAAAGTCTACTATATTAAGTAAAATAAATAATGATAAAATTATAGATTAAAAAAATAATACAAATCAAATTATGTCAAAGAAAAAAAGTGATTTAAAAAATTATCACCAATAATTTAGCTGTTAATTTTGTTTATATAATCGGGTATTCTTAAACTATGATATATAGTGAAATAGTATGTTATAAAAAGTTTTTCTAATGAACAAATTTTTAAGATAAGAGTATTAAAAAATTTCAGTTTTAAGGCTTTTATTTTTAGCGAATTTCTTTACCTTTTATAATCTTAATGCTATAATAATATAGCTCACAAAATCATCATAAAAGTACAAAAATACTTTAAAACGAGGAAATTATGAACATAATAGTATTATTCATATCAATTATTGCCTCTTTACTAATTATCTTTTTAGTTAAAGACAACAAGAAAAAGAATAAGATAAAAAAAGTATTAGCAATAATATTGTTTCTAGTCTATCTTATTCGTTTATTTTCATCTGATTCAATTAATTCAGTTTTTAATGTTTTATTATACGATATAGAAACTCCAATAAACTCAGAAACCACTTGGCTCTTTTCACCGGGAATGACGATTTTCATAATTATCCTGCGATGGCTAACATTAGTTTCTCTTTTATGGGTTATTATTCATCCTTATATAAAAGGAAAAGAAATAAAAGTAGTAGGTTCAGTTTTGGCAGTATTAGTTGGAACTTTGAATTTTCTCTTTTTTAAGCAACATCTTATCGCTTTTGAAGGAGTATATTCAATTTGGTCATTTAGATCAATTCAATATCTAGTAGAAACGGGATTATTATTAATATTAGGTATATATATTTTATCTGATATAATTATAAACAAAGAACGAATAAATATAAAAAAAACCTGGTATCGCTATTTATTTATTATTAGCGGTTCTTTATTTGCGTTAATGCCACAAACACTATTATCTAATCTTTTTGGCTATTATGGTGAAGTGCCTGAAGACTTTTCTGCTAG
>Ga0265294_10008009_pt1 | contig 12426 bp, 6 predicted proteins | sample MunlanPumphouse3_FD_192504 | JGI IMG/M metagenome (GOLD analysis project Ga0265294, IMG submission 192504) | Groundwater microbial communities from a municipal landfill in Southern Ontario, Canada - Pumphouse #3 | ecosystem: Environmental > Aquatic > Deep subsurface > Groundwater | place... | reverse complement strand
AAATGCAAATATCTCTCTTTGAAGCTCCCCTTCCTCTTCAGGTTTATAAGTTAAAATTCCAACAGCTTTTTCATCTGCACTTTGAGTCTCAAAATAATCAGATAGCTGGTCTCCTAATTCATCCCACTGTTTTTCTCTAATCTTTTGCGAATCAAACTTGTAACAGTAACCTTTATTGCTAAAAATAAGAGCTTCTTCATTGGTCTCTATTAAGACGAGTTGTTTAGCTATTGCTTTATAGCTGTTGCACTCTATTTCTCTGTTAGTACTTAAATAGTTCCGGCTGGAAACTATTTTCAGGCCTCCTAAAGAATCTATTACCGCAAAACACTTTTTTGCGGTTCTTTTTGTTGGGTCAAAAGCGGTCACGTCAATATCAGATATATCATTTATTATGGTTGTAAGCCTTTTTGTTTTATACTTATCACGTATTTCAATAAGTTCTTCCATAACAACCCTATCTTGTTCCCGAACAGAAGATATAATTTTTGTTAATTTGGATATTTCCTTTCTTAATTCCCTCAATTCTTCTTCAAATTTGGCAACATCCATTTTGTTAATATTACCTAATTGTATTGCAAGAATTGCGTCTGCTTGATTGTTAGAAAGATCGAATCTATCTCTTAGGTTCTTTTTTGCATCGTTTTTACTTGAAGAATTTCTGATAATAGAAATTACTTCATCTATAGCAGGCATAATAATGCTAAAACCTTCCAATATGTGTTCCCTAGTTTTGGCAACACCGATATCATATTGGCTTCTTCTATAAATCAACTTTCTTTGGTACTCTAGATAATATTTCAATATTGGGATTAAGCCCATTTGTCGGGGTTTTCCATTAGCAATAGCGACCATGTTTGCACTAAAGTTTTTTTGCAAATCGGTATTTTTATACAATGAATCGAGGATTTTAATCGCATCTGAACCTTTTTTTAGCCTTACAACAACTCTCATTCCATTCCTATCAGATTCATCATCTACATCAATGATGTTTTCCAAAGAATACTTTTTTACTTCCTTCAAGCTATATATTCTATTTATAATTCCACTCTTATTCGCCGAGAAAGGTATCTCAGTTATTACAATATTTTGTTTTCCCCCTTCGGTATTTTCTATCTCAAGTTTTCCCCTCAATAGAACTTTCCCTCTTCCCGTATCATACATGTCATACATATCCTGGCCAGCTACAAGAAAACCTCCCGTAGGAAAATCTGGCCCTTTTATAATCTCAAGAAGCTCCGAAAGTTTGATTTGAGGTCTTTCCAACATGGCTATACAACCATCGATTACCTCAGTTAAATTGTGAGAAGGAATGTTCGTTGCAAGTCCTATTGCAATTCCAGAAGCCCCATTAACCAATAAATTGGGAAATCTTCCTGGTAAAACATCTGGCTCCTCAAGGGTATCATCAAAGTTTCGATTCCAATCGACTATAGTTCTCTTGTCAAGATCTTTTAGCAATTCCATAGAAAGGGGGGCTAGCCTAACCTCAGTATACCTCATAGCCGCTGCTGAATCCCCATCTATCGACCCGAAGTTACCTTGCCCATCAATTAAAACATTTCTCATGTTAAAGTCTTGCCCCATCCTCACCATTGCATCGTAGACTGACTGATCTCCATGGGGATGATATTTTCCTAAACAATCTCCAACAACTCTAGCAGATTTTTTATACTCTGTATTAGGTTTCATCCCAAGACTATGCATGGTGAATAAGATTCTTCTTTGCACAGGCTTAAGACCATCTTCGATTCTTGGCAAAGCTCTATCCAAGATAACATGCTCAGAATAAACCATCATTGAACGCGGCAAGGCCTGTTCTATCGGAGTTTCAATAACATTGCTAAATAATTCAAAAGACAATTGCTTATCTTTTTCTTTGGCCATTTTTAGCCTCCTATTTTTTCGGCAAATTTATCTATCTTATTAAAATTTGCATTTTCGTTTATATATTCTTTTCTCGCAAGTGCATCGTTTCCCATCCAAGTTGAAAGCATTCTATCAGCTTCAGCTACGTCATCAACGGTAATTCTCATTAAAGTCCTGGTTTTTGGATTCAAGGTAGTTTCCCATAGTTGTACATCGGACATTTCTCCAAGGCCTTTGTATCTTTGCAATCTATATTTTTCCTTACCTTTGTTGTCCTCTAATATCTTATCTAGCTCTAAATCATCGTAGGCATATTGTATTACTCCACGCTTTTCAACCTTATACAAAGGAGGCATCCCAAAATACACATGTCCTTCAGAAATCAGTTGTCTCATATGTCTGTAAAAGAAGGTAAGTAGCAAACTCCTTATATGTTCCCCATCATGATCAGCATCAGCTAGAATAATTATTTTATCGTATTTGAGATTTTCTATATTAAAATCTTTATCAAAATCTGCACCTATTGCATAAATTAAAGTCTTAATTTCTTCATTACTTAATAACTCATGTTTTTTTGCAGTTTCTGTATTTAAAGGCTTGCCTCTTAAAGGTAATACTGCCTGAAAATTTCTATCCCTTCCTTTTCTCGCCGAACCACCTGCGCTCTCCCCTTCAACTATAAATAATTCATTTAAGAGGGGATTCTTTCCTGAACAAGCGCTGAATTTTCCCGCAAGTGCCTGTCCACTCATAGAATTTTTAGCTCTCATTGCATCCTTAGTTTTTTTCTCAGCATCTCTTACTTTTCCAGCATTAATTCCAACCTTAGAAATTATAGAAGGTAGTTCCTTATTTTTGTTGTCTTCAAAAAACTCGGATAGTTTTTCATTTATTATACTCTCAACTATTCCTTTCACCTCAGGATTCCCAAGTTTAGTCTTAGTTTGACCCTCAAATTGAATATTCTGCATCCTGATACTAAGGACGGCAGTCATCCCTTCTCTAAAATCATCTCCAATTAATTGAGGGTCCTTAGCTTTAAGTAAATTATTACGTTTAACGTAATCATTCATGCATTTAGTATATGCTTGCTTAAAACCTGTCTCATGTGTCCCTCCTTCTGAAGTCGGGATATTGTTCACGTATGAAATGATAGTTTCAACAGGAGTATCATTGTACTGGATTGCAAGTTCTAATTCAAAATTTTCTAAATCTCCATTTATATAAATTACTTTTTCAAAAAGACGGTTCTTTGTTTCGTTTAGATGTTTAACAAAATCTGCTATACCGCCTCTAAAGCAATAATCATAACGGTAAAACTCGCCATCCTCCGTCTTCTCTCTCCTATCCTCAAAGATTAATCTAATCCCTTTATTAAGGTATGCTAGTTCTCTAATCCTTCTTTTTATAGTCTGACGGTCAAGAAAAACCCCTTCAAAAACATCATTATCTGGCAAAAAAGTAGTTCTTGTTCCTCTCTTTTTAGAGGGACCGACACATTGAATTGGTGTTTTAGGAACTCCACTCTTTACGCTTTTCCCATCTTTAAAACTATAAAACTCTTGTACATACTCCTTTTTATCTCGAAAAACCTGAACTTTAAGCCACTTTGATAAAGCATTCGTAACAGATGCGCCGACTCCGTGAAGTCCTCCGCTAAATTTATACTCTTTATTATCAAATTTCCCACCAGCATGAAGCTTAGTGTACACCATTTCAATCCCACTAATTTTATATTTAGGATGAATTTCTATTGGAATGCCTCTACCGTTATCCTCTACTGAAACAGACCCATCCTCATAAACAATAACCTCAATAGTATCAGCATACCCATTAGCAGCCTCATCCATTGAATTATCGACAATTTCCCAAAGAATATGGTGAAGTCCTTTTACTCCGGTCGTTCCAATATACATCCCAGGTCTCAGCCTGACGGCTTCAAGACCTTCAAGTACCACTAAATCAGTAACTCCATACGAAGGAGAAGCAGGATTTGTGGTTTTAATATTCTTGTCTGGCATAGAACCTCCAAAAAATAGAGTTAAAATTAAAAAAATCACTATATAGTGTATCAAAAGTATATAATACTGTCAACATATAGTGTCTTAAGGATAAAAGTATATATAAGTAAGTCAGTTCTCAAAGTATATATAAGTAAGTAAGTTCCACAGTGGAATTTGAAGTGGTTTTTAGTGTGGGAAGGAATTTGCGGTATATATAAATGTAAACTGGTATTTTGATTATTAGTGCTGCGATAAATTCTCAGAGTTTAAATTAGCGCGGGAACCCATTTATCTATAAAATTTGCAAAAATATTTTGAATAGGATCTCCTATATTCATGTAAAAATTATGTCTAAAATACAAAAAAACCCTCAAGGAATATGAGGGTTTTCGTATCTTAAGATACATATATTGATATATTATTCATTTCCGGTATTCAGATCAAAGCATAGTTTTTTCTGTTCTCCCCCTTCAAGATATTTGATTGTAAAATACTTATCATCCGAATTTTCAACAGAGATGATAATTGCTTGAGATTTTTTTAGAGCATCCTTCAAAAGGTGCAAAGCTTCCTCAGAATACTCTGATATGTTGTCGCTTACAAACAATACGTTCCCAAATAAACTATTTATTTTTGCAAGAAGTTTCTTTTGCTCCCAAGTAAATTTTAAATTTGCATCTCGGAGAAAGAATACATCAGGATCATTTAAAAAAGCTCTACCGTTTAGATGTCTTCTAAATATTGTGCTTGTCATTGAGTTTTGTACGCTCGGAATTTCTTTATTAACCTGTAATTTATTATAATACTTTGGTAAATACTGTAAGTCCATGTCGCACCCAATACGACAGGCATCAACCTTTCCAAAGGCCGCCCCAAGAGGGACTCCACACCCGAGAATAAGTTTTTCCCCTAGACACTCGCGAAGAAAATCGACTGCTTCACACATTATTTGTCCTCGGCTCTTTCCATTTCTTGGGAACATGCATTGGCTATATAAGAAATCCAGTTTAAACATATCAAAAGCCCATTCGTTTGAAATTACATTGAAAAAATTCCTGATATGGTCTCTTACTGGTTCACTATATACATCTAAGACATAAGCTCCTCCCCAAGCGATACATCCTATGACTGGTTTTCCCGAACGATTCTTTAAAAGCCAATCAGGTCTTTCTTTGGCTATTCTAGATTTCTTTTGCACATTAAACGGCGCCAGCCATATTCCTGCTAGAAATCCTTTTTCATGTATCTTATCACATATTTTTTTCATCCCCTCTGGAAATCTTGCAGGGTTTGAATCAAGCCAATCTCCTACATAAGGGGCATAGCCATCATCAATTTGAAAAATATTTGCACATTCCTTTACCTTATCAAGCCCTTCTAAATCTCTCAAAATGATATCCTGGCTTATATTTTGAAAATAATTATACCAGCTAGTGTATCCAGAGAGATGATCTATTTTAGGTTTCTTAACCTCTTGAGCAGCAAAATATTTATCAAACACTTCATCATATCCACCTTCAATCTTTACAACATTAATCAATTCATATGGTTTGAGTATAGATACTCCCTCAACATCTTTTTCAATAATAAAGCAAGATTTGTTCATATCTGCATAAAAAATAGTAAAGCCCGTCCTCTCGTTAAGTGATCCGTATAAAGTTGTCTTACCTTCGTTTATAATATATGTGTAGGTAAAGCTATGAAATACGCCTGGTTTTCTTGAATATTTGGTAAAAGAATAATCCCCCGAAGTTGAAGCTAATCTTTTCCCGGTAGGAGTAAGTTTTACAATCCACGGAAGGCCTTTTTGGGAATCGTCCGCACAAGCTTCATAGCTAGTCGTCCAAGATTGATACCCATTTACAAAAAATCTATCTCTGGTTTCATATTTATGATTGTAGGTCAGTTTTAGAGATATTAATTCTAACTTTTCCTTTGGAGATATTACTAATTTTACTCCATTATTTGAACTTGTCTCTTCGATTGAATAATGCTGATTTTGGTAATTATCATCCTCATATACGGTCTTTCCAACCCTATACTTGATGCACATTCTACTTTCTTTCATTTAATATTTCCTCCAAATAATCATTACATATTGTTTAGTTCTTGAAGCATAGACTGTAATTTAGCAATTTTTTTGTTGTTACTTGCTAGCTTTTCCTTTTCTGCCAAAACTAATTCTGCAGGTGCCTTTGAGATAAAACCCGCGCTATTTAGCATTGAAGTTGCCCTTAGTATTTCTTTGTTTGTGCTTTGAATTTCTTTCAATAATCTTCCAATTTCTTTATCCCTATCGATCAGCTCTCCAAGTGGAATAAAAATTTCACAGTCAGGAACAACTATATTCGTAGTCATTTGAGTCAGGCTTGTCTTATCCTTAAGAGCTGTAATCATAGTTAAATTTGCCAATCTTTTCAAGTATTCTGAATTATCCATAATACATTTTTCTCTATTAGAAACGATAAAAATCTGAAGTTTTTTGCTTGCTTCTACGCACATTTCAGCGCGCAAATTTCTGATAGATCTAATAATCTCTTTTATAAACTCAAATTCATCATATGCTTGGTTTGATACAAGCTTCTTTTGATACTCTGGATAACTCTGGAGCATAATTGTGCTATTTTCCCCCGATTCAATCCAAATCTTTTCTGTTACAAAGGGTAATAATGGATGGAGTAACTTTAAGATATTCTTTAGCACATAATTTAATACCGATAAAGTATTGTCTCTTGCTGACTTATTCTCTCCATACAACGCGCTCTTAGAGGCTTCAATATACCAATCACAATAATCACTCCAAACAAAATCGTATAGCTTGGAAGCAACCAGTCCCAATTCATATTTTTTGAGGTTGCGATTTACTTCTTTTGCAAGAATATTAAATTTATGTAAGATCCATTTATCAACAGAAGTTAGGTTTTCCAAAGACACTTTGTTAATTTCCATATTTTCTGAATTCATTAAAACAAATCTTGCAGCATTCCAAAGCTTATTGATAAAATTTCTTGCTGGTTCTATCTTGTCTTCGCTAAATCTCACATCAGAGCCAGGGGCAACACCCATACAAAGGCTTAATCTTAAAGCATCTGCACCATATTTTTCAATCATTTCTATAGGATCAACACCATTTCCAAGGGATTTGCTCATTTTTCTTCCTTGTCCATCTCGGACAATACCATGAATAAGCACCTCCGGGAAAGGAACCTTTCCCATATGTTCAATCCCACTGAATATCATTCTAGCAACCCAAAAAAATATGATATCATAAGCTGTCACTAGAATATTTGTTGGATAAAAATAATCAAGTTCCTTTGTTTTCTCTGGAAAACCTAAGGTGGAAAAGGGCCATAAAGCGCTACTAAACCAGGTATCTAATACATCTTCGTCTTGGAAAAGCTTTGAGCTATTACATTTAGGGCAATAAGAAGGATCCTCTTTTGACACAATAATCTCTCCGCAATCTTCACAATACCATGCAGGAATCCTGTGCCCCCACCATAATTGACGGGAAATACACCAGTCTTTTATGTTCTCCATCCAGTTAAAATATATTTTAGAAAATCTTGAAGGAATAAACGTAGTTTCTTTTTCTTTTACCGCCGAAATTGCAGGCTTTGCAAGTTCATCCATCTTGACAAACCACTGCTTGCTTACTCTTGGTTCAATTACTGTTTTACAACGGTAACACTCCCCAACATTGTGATTATATTTATCAATTTTTTCTATAAATCCTTGGCTTGTTAAATCCTCGACAATCTTTTTCCTGGCTTTTTCTCGGGACAACCCAGAATAGGCAAAACCATTTTCATTTATTATTCCACTTTCATCTATAACGCATATGGAGTCAAGAGAGTGTCTTATTCCAATCTCAAAATCGTTAGGATCGTGGGCAGGGGTAATTTTAACTGCACCAGTTCCGAATTGTATTTCCACATAATCATCAGCTATCACCGGGATTTCTCTATCAGTTAAAGGTAAGATAATCTTTTTCCCAATTTTATCTATATATCTTGGATCCTTAGGATTAACCGCAACAGCCGTATCGCCTAACATTGTTTCTGGTCTTGTTGTTGCAATTACTAAATATCCTGACTTATCTTTGTAAGGATATCTTATATACCAAAGATTACTCTTTTTCTCCTCATATTCAACCTCTGCATCAGATAGTGCGGTGTGGCAGCTTGGGCACCAATTAATCGAACGACTGCCCCTATATATCAACCCCTTATTATACAAATTAACAAAAACCTCTCTAACCGCCTTAGAACATCTTAGGTCCATAGTAAAGGCTTCTTTTGTCCAATCGCAAGAACTTCCGAGTCTTCGCAACTGTCCTACAATTCTTCCCCCATATTTTTCCTTCCAAAGGTAAGCTTTTTTTAAGAATTCATCTCTTCCTATCCCCTCTTTTGTCAGGCCTTCAGCTTTAAGTTGGTCAACTATCTTGACTTCAGTTGCAATGCTAGCATGATCAGTACCAGGTAACCAGAGTGTGGAGTAGCCTTGCATTCTTTTATGCCTTATAATAATATCTTGGATAGTATTATTAAGTGCATGCCCCATATGGAGTTGACCAGTTATATTTGGAGGAGGAATTACTATGCAAAAAGGTTTTTTATCCTCGCTAATTGTAGGCGTAAAATACTCCTTCTCTTCCCAGTTTTTATATATATCTTCTTCGAAGCTCTTGGGATCGAACTTATTAGATAAAGCCATTTATTTCCTCCGTGCGTTCTTTTTCGCCCATAATCTGCTAATTAAATTTCTATATTCTTGATATTTTTACTAATAAGAATATCTTTCTCTTTAGATTCTACCCTAATTTTTTAAAGTAGTATATTCAACATAATACTACACCCAAGGGAGTTATGTCTCTCAATGGAAACATTATCGTATATTTTTTACATATGATAGAGAAATGAGTAAATTTTGGAAAGTACATTCCATTATTTTTTTTATTGAAATAGCCAGTTAGTTTCTCACGAATCCAAGAGACTCAACTTAATCCCCATTTTCCATCGTTGTATCATCCGTGTCTTTTGAATCAGCATCTTTATTATCGTCTAATTCATTTCTTTCTTCTTTTGGTAATTCCTTAGAAGTCTCTTTTGCCCTTGCTTCAAAAACATCGTTCGGGTCTTTCCCTTCCTTCAAAGATTTTATAACAATTGTAAAAACAGGAATTGCCTGCATAAGATATCCCACAAAAGCAACATAAGTTATTATTAAAGAAATACCTATCACAATCCAGTCGGCATAAAAAGCTTTGTCTCTAAAAAATTCATGGAAAAATGACATGAAAACGCCAAAGGATAATAGTGCAGAAGCAACCTTACCAACATAATTTGCTTTTATAGGTTGACTATATTTAACCAAGAAGATTCCTCCTATTATCATAAGAAGCTCTTTCAGAACGAGTGCGAGTACAAAACCCCAATGGACAAACCCAATAATTGTAAGAGATAACAATGCTGAAACATGCATTAACTTATCCGCGATTGGGTCAAGCGCCGCTCCAATAGCAGTAGCTTGATTAAATCTTCTTGCAATCATCCCATCAAACAAATCGGAAGTGGCTGCAATTACCATAATTATTAATCCTATTATGGGATAAGAATAGCTCCCCCAAGAAATGTAAGTTGACCTATCAACAGTGAGCCATATAAAGAATGGAATGCAAAGCAATCTAAAATAAGTAATAATGTTTGGTATCGTCCATAATTGTTTTTTTATCTCTTCTTTTCTCATATATTTTCCCCTTTTCAGAAAAATTACCTCTTATCCCCTAATATTTCTTCATATTTCCTAGTTTTATCGTTCACTAAAATACTCATACCTTTCAGATGAGCTATTTCAGGCCGATCCAAAATTTTTATTGGTAAATTAAGATATTTTGCAAAATAGTCTATAACTCCTCGCATCTCTGCCCCACCACCTGCAAGCATTAATCCATTCAAAGAAACCTCACCGAGAGATTTATTAGGGATTGTAGTCAAAGTACTTTCTATAATGTCAACATATCTCTTGTAAGCGTGAAGTATAGCCGGTCTTATACTTTCTGCGCTAACATCAATTTTTCTGTATTGTTGATCAAGGATATCCTGCCCTACTATCTCATATAAGGATTTATCATTTTCATATAGGGAGCCTAAGTTAATTTTAATTTTTTCAGCAGTTGCCCATCCAATCTTAAGGCTATATTTTTCTAGGATAATCTCTTTTATTTTGGTATTTATACTATCTCCACCAAGATTAATAGATAGACCTGAAATTATTCCACTAGTGTCTATTACGCCTATTTCGGACACACCCGCGCCGAGTATCGCCACTGCTGTTGATTGTCCATTTGTACAAGGAAGAAGTCCAATTATACTTTCCACAAGAGTAATATCTTTATACCCAGTTTTAGCAATAATTTTTTCTATCGATTCCCTTTCAGCGATAGAAAGTCCACATGGAATTAGACAGTATATCTGGCTCTTATCGATAATATTTTTCTTGAAATATTTAGAAAAAAGGCTTTTCAAAATAAGGTGTAAAGCTTCTGGGTTAGTAATAGCTCCGCTATCTAACGGCTTCACTACATAACTATGTTCAGGAAGAGCTTTCATCATGGTAAGAGCATCCCAGCCACAAGACAATAACTCAAGCCCATGTCCCCTTCTAACCACGGCGAGATTTCTCTCTCTTAAGAAAAATGAGTCGGTATAAAAAGAAATATACATGGATCCTATATCCAATACAATCTTCTTGTTACTTTTCATTTTTTTGTCCCTCGTTAACTATCATCAACATGATTTTTTCCAATTCTTCTTTTGGTAAACCAACCACGTTGTAATAACTCCCCGAAAATTTTTCTACTAAAAATTCATCTTGAATCGCATATGCTCCAGCTTTATCAGAAAAGGAAAAGTTATCTAAGTAAAAATTAATGTCCTCCGAGGAGAGTCTCTTGAAGGTTACTTCAGATGTTACTGCTCTTTCAATTGTTTCCCCTTCGAAAAAAACAACCAATCCTGAAATTACTTTATGTGTCTTTCCAGATAATTCCCGCAACATCCGTAGCGCTTCAGCCCTTGAACTTGGCTTTCCGTAATATTTATCATCAAGATATACGAGTGTGTCACAAGTAATAATTATCTGATACTTATCCTTCTCTTTTACAGCTTTTAGTTTGCGTTTTGCAATTTGTAGTACAGTGTCTTCTGGGTCCTTACCTACAAAATTTTCATCGATATCATAACTCTCGATTTCAAATTTACTAATTATTTGGGATAATATTTCTTTCCGTCTTGGGGATGCAGAGGCAAGCAAAACTCTCATGTTTTCACAAAATCTCTAAAGTTTTTTTAAATGCTCTCTTGAAGTCTGGATATGCGTTCATAGCATTTTTTATCTCAAGGGTGATATCCCCTTTTGATTTGGTTTTCAGAATAACGCTATCGCCAAGTACATCACAATTAATTTCAGTAATTAAACTACCTCTAGAGCGATCAAAGCATTCAGCAATCCTAACAATAACCCCCAATTTTTTCACTGCCTCTACTTCGCTTTCGTCAAGCATTGCAATAAATTTCTCCATCCCTAGTTCTTCTAAACTTTCTTTTTCATGGCAACCAATTACCAAGCTCGCCATTACTAAATCCTTTTGTGGAATTCCATATAAGTTGCTGTTCATCACTAAATACATGGAATGCTTATGATGATCATAAAACTTAAACTTAGTTCCAATATCATGAAGCATACTAGATACTCGTAATATCTTCATATACGGTCTGGGGAGCTTATGCAATACTTTCAGTTGTTTAAAAAGCTGCATAGATAAATCAAAAACATGCTCTGCATGAGAAAGGTTCATATCAAATTTATTGAGCAATGTATAAATACTATGTCCAGTTATGTCGCCTATTGGTTTTTCAATAATTCCCGGAACAGCATATCTAAACATGGCGCCCTCTCTTAATCCTGCTCCACCTATGATAATCTCATGGAAAGCTGTAGCTTTTTTTAGAGCTTGAATAATTGACAGAGCTGCTGGAAAAATATCTGCTCTTGCACTTGAAAGGCCCTTTATTCTGGCCATCTTATCTAAAGACAAAGGTTTAATTGTATCATAGATTGTATCAAACTCTACAAAAGAAACAATGTAATTGTGCGCCATATTTAAAGGATAATTCTTAAGCTTTCGACTAATTCTACCAAGATTTCTAATAGAGCCACCAACTCCAACAAGCTGAGTTTCTGGATCGATGTCCTTCAACCATTGAATTCCGGATAAATAGTCACCCACAAACTGCTCAATAGCAACTGCCCTAGCTTCGGGTTGTTCAATATGCGCAAATTTTTCAGTAATTGTCACCGCCCCAAAGGGTAAGGTGTCTTGAGCTATCATAACCCTGCGGTTATAATAAATCATTTTTGTGCTTCCACCTCCTATGTCTATGATAAGACCTTTGGGTATCTCCATAGAATTAATTACGCCTTCATATACAAACGTAGCTTCTTCCTCTTGCGATAGTACCTGAAGCTTGATTCCACAGACTGATTCGAC
>Ga0265294_10008008_pt1 | contig 12427 bp, 11 predicted proteins | sample MunlanPumphouse3_FD_192504 | JGI IMG/M metagenome (GOLD analysis project Ga0265294, IMG submission 192504) | Groundwater microbial communities from a municipal landfill in Southern Ontario, Canada - Pumphouse #3 | ecosystem: Environmental > Aquatic > Deep subsurface > Groundwater | place... | reverse complement strand
TCCAAACATCCAAATCTTCAAAGGAATTATATCCCACAACCCGATCCTCCGCCGCTGCATTTACCTAACTGAAGTTACGCACGCCTTTCGAGAGCCTTGAGCTGAGTCCGATATCGCTTGCAAGAAGTGAGTCTGATATCGCTTGCAAGAAGGTCCCCCCTTGAGGGGGGTAGGGGGGTGTTTGGCTGATCGTGCTTCGAAGGGAGTTTTCGGGTTCGAGTCATTCATTGCCTGAAAAGTCCGTGCACTCAATGGTTCAGCAACAATGTTACTCTGTCATGGTCGTACAGTCTGAGAACCCCCCCCCTCCCCCCCCTCAAGGGGGGACCTTCTTGCCGGCAATGCCGGGCTCAGCAGAAAGATCTCGGTGGCGTGCGTAACTTCAGTTACCTAAAACGTAAAACGTAAAACAGTTCTTCACCTCGCTCCTTCCCCAAAAATCATCACGCCAAGAGTCCGACACAGAATTTTGACATCAAGGAGCAGCGACATATTTTTGATGTAGAAGAGTTCATATTCCAGCTTGCGTAAGGCGTCTTCTTCTGTGGCTCCATAAGGGTACATGATCTGGGCCCATCCGGTGATGCCAGGTTTTACCGTATGACGGAGGTAATAATAGGGGATTGTTTGTTCCAGTTGTTTAACGAACTCCATGCGTTCGGGCCTCGGCCCCACAAGACTCATATCCCCCTTAAGGACATTAAAAAGCTGCGGGAGTTCATCTATGCGGAACCGACGAATCCAGTGGCCAATCTTTGTGACGCGCGTGTCATTTTGTTCTGCCCACACCGCACCATTTTTTTCAGCGTCCTGGACCATAGAGCGAAATTTATAGAGGGTGAATTCCTTTTTGCCTTCCCCCACCCTGGCTTGGCGGAAGATACTCGGGCCGGGGGAATCCCTGTGGATCAGCACAGAAACCACAAGCAGTAACGGCCAGAGTAGCAGGAGCAGCAGGGACGAAATCATGATGTCCATGGTACGCTTGAGTTTCCGGACCACCTCTTTGGAATACAGGGAAAAGCCCTGTTCCAGAAGCAACCATCTATCCTGAATAAAACGGACAGGAATACGATCGGTAACCCGCTCATAGGCGTTGACCATCTCCTCGACCACTATGCCGGAAAGCCTGGCCCTGAGCAGGACGTCCATATGTGCAATCAGGTTTTGTGGTTCATCAGCCAGGACAATAGTTTTTGCTTGCTGTGCTTCGGCAATGGACAGTATATTGCCCACAGGACCAGCAATGAACAGACCGTCCGGGGCCACACCCCATTGCTCTTTGTTATCCACGACATAGCCCACAACCTGATAATTGCCCCCCTTACCTCCCATCACGCTGGCCAGTTCCCTCGCCGAATCCCCAATGCCTACAATGAGTACGCGCTCTTTGTCTCCAGATGCATGCATGGCAGATGAAAGTTTCCGAAGTCCGAAAAGCAGGGGATAGGAGATGACGGCCTGGAGAATGAACAATCCCTGGGGAAACTGCCAGTGCCCGAAGACGTAGGATACAAATCCAGCCAGGATATTGGCCAGGCTAACACCGGCTACCAGACGGATAGCGGTTTCCCCTGATTTTTTGAATCTTGGGATATCGTAGAGGTTGAAGATGTAAAAGGAAAGGACAGATGCCAAGAGGATGAAGATTGTTGGACCTGTGTGGTAGGAGAAGATGTTGATGCCCGGATCAAGGACTAGCAGGGAACTCAGGTGGATGGAGAGGGAGATGGTCAGGAGATCGGTGATGAGGGAGAGGGATGAGTTCATTGTCTGTGGTCAGCCTTGAGCTACGTGTTGGTTCATGATCGATAAAAAGGACATTGGTTGAGATGGATGAAATGTTACGATCTAAGTAGCTTATAAACTTGTTTTCGAGCTTTTTCAGGGATCATCCTTATGCCATAGCGGATGAGCACGTTGCGAAGGAATTCTCCAGGGTTGATAAAGCCCATTTGTAAAAATTCTTTTTGCAATTCGAATTCAATCTTCGCGTACCTCTTCCCTCCTCTACGCCTGATCATGTTTTCCCCGGCCCGGACATTGACAAGGCATTCCGGAATGTTCGCAATCCGTGACCCGTGAAGGAGCATCCTGGCCCAGAGGTGATAGTCCTGGATAAAAACAGACTGTCCATACCCACCTACTTCAATGACTTTATCTCTACGAAACATGACACTCATGTGGTTGAGCGGATTTCTTTTCCGGGCAAATCGGGAAAGGTCCTCTGGAGATTCAGGTAATGTTCTGTATGCATAGATATTTGATTCATCCCCTTCAAATTCGCTGATCCAACTGCCTACGACATCAATTTCAGGATGCTTTTTTAAAAATTGAATTTGTGTTGCAAAACGCTGTGGGTGACAGATATCATCCGAATCCATCCTTGCAATAATGGGGTATGAGCAGGCAGACAATCCCATTTGCAAAGCCATACCAAGCCCCTGATTTTTTGCGAGTGGTACAATGCGGAGAGGAAGCCGGGATTGCCACTTTTCTATAACGGAATATAGAAATTTCGGAAGTGGGCCGTCTTCTACCAAAATAATTTCACCGGGGGGGAGCGTTTGTTCAGCCAGGGATCGGATAGCACGGCCTAAATACGTAGGGGATTCCTTCGCATAGACAGACATAAGCACAGAAAATTGTGTGGAATTATTTAGCATCATAAAAAAAAGTATCAAAATTAAAATGTTGTCGATTGTGATATTCGTAGTGCACGTTGTCTAGGTCGACGATTCAGGAATCCGTAGTTCATTCGGCAGATAAATTTCCCTTTTTTGTCCTGGGAACCAGAACTTTGGAGCGAGTACGATTCCGTTACGATTATCGCCCAATGCGCTTGCCCATAAGGAAAATGTGCTGCTTGAAAGTATTCTTTTGGAATGCCTCGCTATCTCATGAAAATCGGAGACTATGTCACCATGTGAGTATGTGTATGGAAATGGAGATTTATGCATTATTGTTCTTGCATAATCATGGTCATCTGTAACCACTTTAAATTTCTTAATGTTATATTTTTTGACCATTATATCCATAGATTTGAAATAGAATTCTGGGGGGGCGACACGAGTTCTTCCTAATTGTATAAAATCTCCCCCTCGGATGTGTACAGCACATGTTGAGTCGTTATTTCGAGTATTACAAGGAAAGACAAGCAGTATCGCAAGAAGATCTCTTATTGCATCAAAAACCTTTTGGCTTAGGCATGTTTGGAAATAGCCATCCAAGATTCTTAATCGAGGCTGTCTATCTGCTATAATTGTTTGAAAATTTCTATCACTTACGAAAGGCCATTTTTTGATTTTGAGAGGAAGTACTCTCGATGTTCGAAAAATAGTGCGCAGGGTACGTTTATAAACGATGTTGTATGGGCATGCTTTTAGATCAAAAAAAAATGTTAGTTTGTTTGTTCGGACTATTGAATATTTTGTTAAAGAGGAGTCATCAATCATAATCGTTTGATGCCCACCTTGATTCGCAAGGAAGAGCCCTGCGCCTAATTGAAAAATTTGATTACCCAGCCCTCCCGCAAGGCGAATAATAATCATGCAAGAATTTCCTTGTATATCTTATAATGATCGGCTGCGAAATTTTCTAGCCCCGCATGATTCGTTATAAAAAATTGCTTGGCGTTTTTGGCTAATTTCTTTTGAAGAATATTATCGTAAAATAACTTGAGTAACTTTGTAGATGCATCTTCTGGGTCATTAAAATTGAAAAGTATACCTGTTTTGTTATTGTCAATAATATCTGATGAGGTTGGGTAATTGTTGCATAAAACAGGTGTGCCAAGCATAAATGCTTCTAGAATATAAATAGGAAATGCTTCAATTTGGCTTGTTGCGAGAAGTATTTTTGATTTTTTTAGTATTTTCATCGCTAGTTCATGAGGTAATTTGCCTGCAAATAATATGTTTTTGTAATCATATTTTTTAATAAAATTTTTCCAATAAGAAAGATCTTTTCCGCCACCAACCCATAGGAAAAACAAGTCATGACTTTTTGAAGAGTCTAATGTTTTTTTATACGTTTTGATAAATAATTCTGGGTTTTTTCTAGGATAAACTTCTCCTAACATAAGAATAATATTCTTGTTCTCTAATTTATATTTTTCAAAAAAAGGATCGTCTACTGCTGTAATATTTTCGGGATACTTTTCAATTCGTGTGTTTATTAGGACAATTTTGGATTTTAACGAGGTCATGCGGAGCATCTGCTGGTGCTCTGATTTTGAGATTGCAATAATTTTGTCAGATACATGAAATATATATTTGTCCAACAAGTAATGGAAAATTTTTTGTATGCCGGTAAGCTGGGTATGGCGAAGGCCATGAGGTGTGTATATCATTGCGAAGTTTCCCCCCAACGTTTTTGCAAGAGCAACAAGGAATGCTGCCTTTTGGGTGTGTGCGTGAACGATGTCAAAATTTTTAGCGGAGATTTTTTTGAAATTAAAAATTTTTGGCCATAATGAAAAAATATTATAGCAGTAATCAAAATAAAATAATGGGGTGTCAATTTTGTACGATGTATCAGCCGTCATGATCTTGAGATCTATGTTCCTGGGTAATTGGTCGGTAAGAGATTTAACATAATGTGCGACACCTCCGGAATTCATGCTTGGAGTGCCCACAATTAAAACTTTTGTCTTGTATGTAAGCAACGTGTGTATAACCTCTCTCAATTGTCCATTCTTGCCGATATGTCAGCACAGTGTCTTCAAACTCAAGCATTCAATGGATTCGTTTGTAACATATACTTTCCATCCCAATGTTTTTTCAATGCAGTAATGAAATTCTCTTGCCGATCGATGGAAATGATTCCGTATCTGACGCTTACAGTCGTTTGTTTTTTTGTGATTTTCTCCGCTGCGACAGCGTCCTATATCTCGAATTTGTTTTTTTATGACGAGTAAAAGTATGTTGAAGCAAGCCTTGTACGTTGTGTTTTTCTAATATGGCTTGAGTTTTTTGGTTCTTCGCTATTTTGAGTGGGTAATCGATTGAGGCCAGTTCAGAATTTTTGCCTTTGCTGGCAAAGCTAGCCCGCGCCCCCAGTCCCCTCAAGGCCAAGCCCTTCGGGTTAGAAAGCTGTCCACGATGCTTAGCTGGCTATATCCGTCTACCCACTTGAAACAGCGAGGAACCACATTCATCTTCTCAAGGGTTGCAATAATCAGCGGTATTGTGTCGATTCTCTCAATTTTTAGGGCCATCATAAACCTCCAGAGTAATTGATCTTATGATGACCATGGCACGGTTAAGCAAGATTGTCAGGTACAAATATCCCCGTTAATTCAAATATAGCTAAAAAATAAGCGAACCGACAGATACTTCGATGCTTTTAGCAATTCCTTGTTATAATTTTTCTGGAATTCAAGTAGTAAATCAAAAAATTAAACAAATTGGAATCATTTTACGTAAGTGGTGAGTTATAGTTTTCTAAATTTTATTTTATAACGTAGTTTATTCCAATATGAGCGTAAATCTATTTTTACATAATAGTTTAGGATTATTAGAGCATATATTACGTATTTAGTTGGATTTAATAATTTATATTTTAAAGATTTTATGAGATAAAAAAACATTTTTTTTAGATGCCCATCATTACCAAAAAGAAGTGCTAATTCACGATATTGAAGTGCAAGAAATAAATTTTTTGATTTGTGAGGTAAATTTTCGATGTCCTTTTTTATTATTTTGATATATTTTTTTTTTTCTTTTTCAACCACGGTCGGATCGGGCATGCCGTTATGGCCATGAATTTTTATCAAGGGGAGGGGAATTATACCCATTTTAGCTTTTTTTAATAGCCGTACCATAAGTTCCAAGTCTTGTTGACGATAAAGACTTTCATTCCATAGGCCGACATCAAAGAGCGTTGCTCTGTTAACAAACAGATTAGATCCAAACCCAAATTCTAATTTTCCAGTTAATAAATTTTCAACAGTTGGATTTTTTTTTTCAATATTTGATGTAAACCAATTATTTCTATATTCATATAAAAAGTTACTTACGCAAGCCTCAAACGTTTGATTATTTTTAATAAAACAAAACGATTCTGATATCTTTTGTTTTAGATATTCATCATCATCGTCAAGAAATGCAATATATTTACCTCTGCTGTTTATGATTCCAGTATTTCTTGATCCATTTGCTCCCCTCTCTCTTTGGTTATATAAAAAAACGATTCTGGGGTCGTTGAGTTGTGTAATTAATTTTTGAGGTAAAATGTCTTTTTTATTGTCATTTACAATAATCAATTCGATATTCTTATAGTCTTGTGAAAGGGCGCTTTTTATTGCGTTTTCGAGGCCATGAATACGATTAAATGTCGGAATAATAATTGATACTAGCTCGGTTGTCATGATTTTGATTTATCCTGCTAAAAAGTATTTTTGGAAACCTACTAAACCAAAACTAGTTTGGGACCTTGAGTTTTTTTAAAAAGCTGGTTTGACATTAAAATAATTAGGATTTTTTTGGGAAAAAGCAAAAAAAGTGCTTTATAGAGTAGATCCTGAAAAAAGAAAGACCTGTCGGACATTGCATCTGCTCAGGATCAGGCACAAGAGCTTCAAAAAAAATGATATCCCAGAAAATGTGAGGATGATTTAACTACTCAAAAACGTGCTGTCAGGTGGCCAAAAAAAATTCTGGGGGAGAAGTCGTTGGCAGTGCTAAATTTCGTAATTTTCGAGCAAAACCTTGTCAATTTTTTTACTGAATACCTGGATTCCCGGACAGTTTATAACAAGGTGCCAGTTTGATCATTCGGATCATTAAAATTCAATATGTTACAGAAATATAGCATTCTTCAAACCTCGTTACGAACAACATCTTTTATAACGAGCAGGCTGGCTGCCATTGTGAGTATAAAACTTTGTATTTTGGATAGTTAAATGCATTTTTAGAAATTTCTCGTTACGATTACCGGGAATGCAGGTGAATATTTACTGTGAATTTTTAATCACAGATGTGAGCTGTTTTGCTTTTTGAAAAACAAAAAAACGGTGATAAGAGAATTCATTGACTCTGTATGTTTTCAATAAAGTTACATTGTTTTTTTTCAAATCAATAAATATTTTTTTTAAAGGATATCCTTTTTTGTTGATTTCCCAGTAATGCTCTCCATCAAATAAATGTTTTTTTTGCAATAAGCGAGGCTTAGGAATATGGAAAAATTTTTCTCCGATTTTAGGAATATAGAAAGAATATGGCCAAACTCGTTTTGCATCAGGTAAACTGATTATAATATGCTTTTTTGCTACTCTGACCATCTCTTTAAACGCCAGAATCGATTGGTTATATGGGAGATGCTCAAGCATTTGAAATGCACAGACACAATCATAATGATTGTCAGGAAAAGGTAACTCGGTAGCTGATGAAACATAGTCTGGATTTAATTCTGGGTCCAAGTCAACAGTTTCAACGTTAACCCCTAAAGAAGTCGCTACTGCCTTAAATATTCCAGGCCCCGGTCCTATTTCTAAAACTGATTGCGGTGACAAAGAAAGGACTTCATCTAATTGGTGCCACATACTGACCCAACGGTTTTTTTGAATATATTTATTGAATATGTAATGATTTTTATTAACTTGCTTGTTCCGCATCATAATTTTCCTTCATAAACGAAAAACTTGTAAATATTGTCCAACTTATAAGAAAAATATATGCAATAACACCACAGAATGAAAAAAGGGAAACGGCTAAAATATCATTTTTTAACCAGACAATACCGACATAAAGCACAAGTAGTTTTGATCCTGTACTGAACAGTTCGTAAATCATTAGTCCTTTTTGAATACCAAGTACTGGGATCGAAACTACACTTGGACGATTAATAAAATTAAAAAAAGACATTAATGATAGCCATCTGGCATATTCACCAGCCTGGACCCATTCGTTTCCAAAAACAAATCCAAACAACCAGGGACCAAAGGCTATAATAAATGAAAAAGGTACAAACCCTACTGCCGCAAGGGTTAAGGTCGCCTTAAAAATTAGAAAAGGGATGTTTTCACCATTATGAGCTGCTTCCGTAATACGAGGGTAAAACACATCACCTACAGATTTTCCAATCAATTGCGAGGGCATGCCGAGTAACCTCGTGCAAAGGGCATAAAAACCAGCAGATGCTGGGCCAAAAAAAGCGGCAAGCATTAAGATGGGCAAACTTTGTGAAAAAGCATTAATAGATATTTGAGGCGCCCGATAAAAAGGAAAATCGTAATATTTTTTAGCAAGTGCCCATAATCCTTTGCGAGAATACCGATGCTTCCCAGTAGGGCAGGGTCCTTCAACCTTTTTAGCTCCTATGGCCAACATACATGCTTGGATTGCGCTTGCCAAAACGGAAAGTATAATAAGACTCGCAGCCACAGGGTTGAAAAAACCGGCAGCTGTTTTGGTGGTATTGATTATAAACGATTGAAGGATAGCCACCCGTGCGGTTATTCCAAATTGTTTTTTGCGAATCAGCCATTGTCCCATTATTTGTAAAAACGCAGCAAACAGCATAGCCAAAGGTATCAAAAAAATGAAAGAGCTGATTTCCTGAACCTTGAGTATTTTTACCAGCCAATCTCCGCAAATCAATAAGATGAGAGTGACTAAACAACTAATTCCTAAGGCCGAATAGCAGGAAAGATGGGCGATGCCTCTTGCCTCACGATCGTCTTTAGGCAAGACAATGGCTATGGGATAAGCAAGCGCAGCAATCGGGGTAACAATGCCGACAATCGCCATAAATGTTCCCATCAAACCAAAGGCTTCTGGGCCATAGAGACGCGTAATTACAGGCGAAAAAGCCATGGTGATAGCCTGAGCGCCAGCAGTCCCAGATGCAACTATAGCCACGTTGTGTACAAATTTATTTTTGTAGATTTTCGTTATTATATCGATCAATATATTTACCGGATACAGGACTTTTGTCGGAGGCAACTGTTGCCTGGTCTCTGCCTGGGTCTCTGAGACGAGCAAGCACCTAATTTTACTTATTTTCACCCTTAAAAACATGCGTTTTTCGGCGTTAGAATGCACCCACCCCGCCCAAAACAGCCCCTTTCTACACCTATCCTACCGTCATTAAGCATAAAAACTCAAAAAATGACACCCAATTTCCCAAGCCCCGGGGTCTGACCCCGATAACCTCATAATCTTCCGATCTTTTCTTCTCAAAAACACCTGTTTTTAGGCATTAGAATCAATCGGGTCCAGCACATGCACTATTAAGTATACTTGATGCCCGTGGGGTCTGACCCCTCTAACTATATAATATTCCGATCTTTTCTTTTCAAAAACAGCCGTTTTTCGGCCTTAGAATCAACCGGGTTTAGCTTAAACACAATCAACTATACGGAATAATGAGAAATTTAATACAATTCGAACTCATCAAAAATCTCCCATTTCAGGGAATTCTCAAAAATATGCTCAATCCGGCCATACGTCGCGGGTTCTTCCATTACATGCATTTTTGCCACAAACCTGCCGACACTTTTCTTGATCTTCTCAACAAAGCCATCGTCACCAACCGCAAGATTTACGGTCTATATGTCCTGAAGAGCAGAAACGGTTCACCGTACGTTTGTTTATGGAATGAACCCGATTGATTTCCCTTGCTTGGGTTCGGAAGTCAGGATCTGGTCCAAGGCCTCGAACACAATCTGAAATTTGCCTTCGGTATCATTTCGTAATGCTTCGATTTCCTGTCGGAGTTTTCCGTTTTCAATCACGATTTCTCGAAGTTTGGTAAATGCCCGAACTATCTGGATATTAACCTGGATGGCTTTTTCACTGTTGAGAACAGAAGAGAGCATCAGTACCCCATGCTCGGTAAACGCCATGGGCATGTACCGTGTGCCTCCTCGACTTGAGGTCGCAATTTGCGACCTCAAGTCGAGGAACTCTTCCCTGTTCAGTTCGAACATGAAATCCTCTGGAAATCGGTCAATATTCCTGCGTACTTGCTCTTTGAGACGTTTTGTTGGAACACCATAGAGAACGGCCAGGTCACGATCTAGCATTACTTTGCATCCGCGAACAACATGGATGAGCGCGGCAATATTTTTCAATGGCATGACTTCATTCATGATACATCCCTGCCTTTAAAATCTACCCCTGTCATTACGTGCGTAACCGCGGCCTTTTATCAGAAATTGACTGCGCCTGGGTCTCTGAGACCGCTCAACAGAAAACAACACAATCCGCTGGCGTTTGGATAACTTGAGTTTATCGGGGTGAAGGAACCGCATGGATATACATTTCACCAATCATAGGTACTTGATCCAAAGTGCATTTTCTACACTATCGTTTTCGATTACGCTGTTGTACGTAGCATTAATGAACTGTTTTTATTCATCATTTCTATTTGAGACGGTATGCAGCGTAACGTTGACCGTTATATTCTCGAGATCAGCATATTCTTTAGGAAGATGAATAACACCATTTTTCACTGTCGAAGAAAATTGTATCGGGGACTGGATCTCTGAGACCAGTAATTGCTTAATTTTATTTATTTTCATCCTCAAAAACAGCCCTTTTTCGGCGTTAGAATGCACCCACACCACCCAAAACAGCCCATTTTAATATCCATCTTACCGTCATCAAACATAAAAACTCAAAAACGGACATCTCATTCCAACGTATTCTCTGGAATCTTTATGGAATGAATCCATTTTTTTTTACGGGTTCAGGGTCAGAGACCTGGAGTTGCTCCAGTGCCTTGAACACAATCCAAAAATTTTCTTCAGTATCAGCCACAATGTGGCGATTACGATTTTTCTGAGAATGTGGATTCAGGAACGTTCAGCTCAATAAAGATGGTGTGGTGACCTCGCACGTGTCGTGCATTCTGTATGGAACAGGGAGCAGAAATCTGAAAACTTGAGCCCATGTTTTTTTAAACCCAGAAGAATTGCTTACCTGCGGGTAATTTCCCAAAATTCTGAAGAAAAATCATCTGTTGTCGGTTTGATACCAAGAGAATCCTGGCAATATGAGGCAAAGGCCCTTGTAACGGCATACAATTGCGGGATGAGCTCGTTTAATGCGTTGAAATGCTCTGCTGTTTGCCTGGGTCTCTGAGACCGTCAACATACTATTTTAATTGATTTTCATGTCAAAAAACAGCTATTTTTCGGCGTTAGGATGCACCCACACCGCCCAAAACAGCCCGTTTTTACCTCTATCCCACCAATATCAAAGATAAAAACTCAAAAACTGGCATCCAATTCTTCCGCATCCCATTTTCTTTTTTGCCATTCGGGTCTGACCCATCTAAGCATGTAATATCCCAATTTTTTTTGCTAAAAAACATCCGTTTTTAGGCCTTAGAATCAATCGGGTTCAGCATAGGCGCTATTAACTATTCGAAATAATGATATGTTTAGTACAATTCGGACTCATCAAGAATCTCCTATTCCAAGGAATTCTTGGCTGGGTCATGGCGCTGACACTCCCTCGTTACTCATGACACATGGGCACATCAAAACCATTTTTCCTAAGCAGCACATGTTTTTCGGCAGCGTGCAGATCTGTTCGAACCATTTCGGCGACCATATCTTCAAAAGAAATCCGTGTTTCCCAGCCTAATTTTTCCCGGGCATGGGTAGGATCACCCAGTAAGGTTTCAACTTCAGCGGGGCGAAAATACCGGGGATCTACAGCAATCACGCGTTGACCGATTTCCAAGGCCGGAGTGTGGTCTCCCTCAATAGTGTCAACATAGCCGACTTCGTCCATGCCGCTTCCTTCCCAACGTATGCGCACACACAGTTCTTTGGCTGCAGCCTCAACAAATTCCCGCACCTTGTATTGTCTTCCTGAGGCAATAACAAAATCTTCTGGTTTTTCCTGTTGGAGCATGAGCCACTGCATTTCCACATAGTCTTTGGCATGGCCCCAATCTCGCTTGGAATCCAGATTGCCCAAGTACAAACAATCTTCCAATCCCTGGGCGATGTTGGCCAGCCCCCGGGTGATTTTAAATTGCCATTCGGGTCTGACCCCTCTAACTATATAATATTCCAATCTTTTCTTCTCAAAAACAGCCGTTTTTCGGCCTTAGAATCAACCGGGTCCAGTCCAAACACAATCAACTATACGGAATAATAAGAAATTTAATACAATTCGAACTCATCAAAAATCTCCCATTTCAGGGAATTCTCAAAAATATGCTCAATCCGGCCATACGTCGCGGGTTCTTCCCTTACATGCATTTTCGCCACAAACCTGCCGACACTTTTCTTGATCTTCTCAACAAAGCCATCGTCATCAACCGCTAGATTTACGGTCCATATGTCATCTCTTGATAGATTTTCCAGCAGCTGGGTCTCTGAGACGAGCAAGTGCCTAATTTTACTTATTTTCATCCTTAAAAACAGCCCATTTTCGGCGTTAGAATGCACCAACACCGCCCAAAACAG
>Ga0265294_10008007_pt1 | contig 12428 bp, 7 predicted proteins | sample MunlanPumphouse3_FD_192504 | JGI IMG/M metagenome (GOLD analysis project Ga0265294, IMG submission 192504) | Groundwater microbial communities from a municipal landfill in Southern Ontario, Canada - Pumphouse #3 | ecosystem: Environmental > Aquatic > Deep subsurface > Groundwater | place... | reverse complement strand
AACGAAGAGGTCGACGATTAGAACGACGACGACTTTGTTTAGCTTGGGAACTGTCAATTAAAGAGTCCACAGCTTCTTGCAACATTCTTTTTTCATTACGTAAAATAATTTCAGGAGCACCTAAATTAATTAAGTGAGCTAAACGATTATTACGATTAATAACTCGACGATATAAATCATTTAAATCTGAAGCTGCAAAACGACCCCCCGATAATTGAACCATTGGTCTTAAGTCTGGAGGCAAAACGGGTAAAATTGATAAAAACATCCAACTAGGATTGATTTCCGCTTTTTTTAAACCTTCAAGAACTCGTAAACGTTTGATAATTTTAATTTTCTTAGCACCCTTGCTTTCAACCAATTCATCGCGCAAAGAAACTATTTCTTTATCCAAATCAACATCTTTCACTAATTCTAAAATTGCTTCTGCTCCCATACCCACCTTTAAATGAGAGTTGGCGTTATATTCATCTAGCTTAAGATATTCATCTTCAGTTAAGACTACTTTTTTCTTAATTTTTTTCACCATTTGCTTAATGGTTTTATAAATTTCTTCGGTTTGTTCGATTTGCACTTCTAACTGCTGCTTAGTAGCCACAATCTTATTTTTAGTTTTTAAATCCAACTCAGTTAATTTAAGTTGCAAAGTTTCTTTACTTTTTACTTTTTCTTTGAGAGTTTTTGTTTCAGTTTGAAAATCTTTTTTAATTTTTAAAATACTTTTTTCAGCATTATCTTTTAACTCATCTATAGCTGCTACACCATCAACATCCAACTGCTGTAAAACCTCTTTTTTTTGATCAGCATTTACTCCCAAAACAATATATTGAGAGAAATACATAATTGAATTGAGATTACGTGGGGATAAATTTAACAATAAAGATAATTTTGAAGGCGCTCCCTTAAAAAACCAAATATGAGCTACCGGAGCTGCTAACTGAATATGACCCATTCTTTCTCGACGCACTCTAGATTCAGTAACTTCTACACCACATTTGTCACAAATAATGCCCTTATATCTAATGCGTTTATACTTGCCACAGTGACATTCATAATCTTTAACTGGTCCAAAAATCTTTTCATCAAATAAACCATCTTTTTCTGGTTTTAAAGATCGATAGTTGATAGTCTCTGGCTTTTTGACTTCACCATAAGACCAGTCTTTTATTTCTTCAGGGGAAGCAATTTTAATTTGCAGAGCACTAAAGTCTACAATGTCTTTGGTTTTTTTGATGGTTTGGTTAAAAAATTTTGGCATAAATATTTTCGCTTATTGTTTTGATAAAAGTATAAATTTTTATAATAATTAAGCTTTTCTTAATCTTCAATTTCTATTTCTTCATCTTCATTGGCTTCATCTTCATTGACCTCTTCGTCTTCTTCGAGATCTTCTTCGTCGAGATCTTCTTCGTCAGCGTCTTCTTTATTTAAATCTGGCTCCTCTGACTCTTCTTTCTCTGCCTCAGCATCTTTATCTTCTTCTTTAGTTTTTTCTTCAGAATCCAAATCCTCTAAAATTAATATCTCTTCCTCACCCTCATCTGTTTTTTCTTCTTCTTTACTAAACAAAACCTCATCTAACGGATTAATATTTAATACTAAAGAATTTAATTCTTTACAAAGAACCTTAAATGATTCTGGAACAGTTGGTGCAGGGATTTCTTCTCCTTTAACGATTGCCTCAAAAGCTTTGGCTCTACCTCTCACATCATCTGATTTTATAGTTAGCATTTCTTGTAAAGCATGAGCAGCTCGATGCGCCTCAAGCGCCCAAACTTCCATCTCACCCATGCGCTGACCGCCCATTTGAGCTTTACCACCTAAAGGTTGTTGAGTGACTAAAGAATAAGGACCTGTCGAACGAGCGTGAGTTTTATCCTCCACCATGTGGCTAAGCTTCAAAATATAGTTGACTCCCACCACTGATTTTTCATGATAAGGTTCGCCAGTCAAGCCATCATAAAGTTGGGTTTTACCAGTTGCCGGTAAACCTGCTTTTTCTAATTCTTGCCAAATTTTATCTTCATCAAATTCTTCAAAAGCCGGCACCGCGACACGATAATTCAGCTTATCGGCAGCCCAACCTAAGTGAGTTTCTAAAAGTTGTCCAAGGTTCATACGTGCTAAAACTGATAATGGAGAAATAATAATATCGACTGCTGTCCCATCTTCTAAATGAGGCATGTCTGCTTGGGGAACAATTTTAGAAATAACTCCCTTATTACCATGGCGTCCAGCTAATTTATCTCCTACGACAATTTTTCTTAATTGAGCAATCTTGACTATAACTTCTTTAATTGTTCCTGGATCTAACTCGTCGCCCAAATCACGATCTAAAATTTGCACATCAATAACCGTACCTTCTCCTCCATGAGGCATACGCAGTGAGGTGTCACGGATCTCTTTAGATTTCTCACCAAAAATCGCTCTTAATAAGCGCTCTTCTGGAGAAAGCTCTGTTTCGCCCTTCGGAGCAACTTTTCCAACTAAAATATCGCCAGATTTAACATGGCTACCAATTTGAATAATGCCATCAATATTTAAATTGGCCAAAAAAGTTTCGCTAACATTGGGTATATCATTGGTTAATTCTTCAGGACCCAAACGGGTGTCCATCACTTTTGCTTTGTGCTCACTAATCTGTATAGAACTTAAAGTGTCTTCTTGAACTAAACGATCGGAAATAACAATAGCATCCTCATAACCCAAACCTCTAAAAGTGGTGTAAGCAATTAGTAAATTAGTACCTAAAGCCAATTCGCCATGATCAGTAGCTGGGCCATCAATTAAAACATCACCTTTTTTGACTTTGTCACCCACTTGAACTTCTGGGGTTTGATTGTAACAGGTACTCTGGGATGTTCGAGTAAATTTATGCAGCTTATAAATTAAATTACCTTGCTGATAGCTAACTCGCTCATTATTGGCACTTTCCACCCAAGCCTTGGCCTTTTCTTGATATTTAGGATCGAGTTTTAATACTAGTTCACTAGCGTCAACATTTAACACTTCAGCAGGAAATTCTGCTAAGACAGTCCAGCCCATAGCCGTCGCTATTTCTTTTTCCATACCTGTACCAATAATCGGAGCCTGAGTTTTTACCAAAGGCACAGCTTGACATTGCATGTGAGAACCCATCAAAGCTCGGTTGGCTTCATCATGAGCAATAAATGGAATTAAAGAAGCACTACTACCAACCACCTGACGTGGCACTACATCAATATATTCAACTTTTTTCACTGAACCCTCAATAAATTGATTGCTGTAGCGCATTGGCACCCAGTCTTGAGTAATATAGTCGTTCTCATCAGTCTTTACACCGGCATGAGTAATATGATAGTCTTCTTCTTCATCGGCACTTAAATAAACAATTTCATCAGTAATTTTCATCTTGCCTCGATAGTTAATTACTTTACAATATGGAGCTTCTAAAAATCCATATTTATTAACTTTGGTATAAAGAGCTAAATAAGTTACTAAACCAATATTAGGACCTTCTGGGGAACGAATGGGACAAACTCTAGAATATTGTGAAGCATTAATATCACGCATAGAGAAAGAGGCACGATCTCTAGTAACCCCACCAGTGCCCATAACAGATAAGCGACGTAAATTATCAATTTCTGATAGAGGATTAGTTTGATCTAAAATGGTTGATAAACGGTTACGACGAAAAAATTCAGCAATAGAGGCAATTAGCGGTCTAGCATTAACTAAAGCTGAAGGAGTTAAAACTTCATCAGTTTTGGTTAAAGACATTTTTTCACGAATTGAACGTTCTAAACGAATTAAACCAATACGAAAAGCGCTAATCAACACTAGTTCCCCAACTTGGCGTACTCGACGATTAGATAGATGATCAATATCATCGACCTTGCCTTCACCATTTTGTAATTTAATTAAATATTTGATGCTAGCTAGAACATCTTCTTTAGCCAAAACAGTTAATTTTTCATCAAGATTAATTCCTAATCGACGATTCATCTTATAACGACCAACTTCTCCCAAGTCATAACGACGAGGATCAAAAAACATGTTCTTTAAAAATTCATGTGCTGTTTCCAAGACCGCAGGTTCACCAGGACGCATTTTTTCATAAACTTCAATTAAAGCTTCTGCCTGATTGCTAGTAGAATCTTTACGCAAAGTATTGTTAACCAAATCAAGTTCATCTTTCTTCAAAGTGTCGCCTAAAGCTTGAGCAATATCGTCATTACTTTCCCAGCCTAGAGCTCGAAGCAAGACAGTAGCTGGCATTTTGCGACGACGATCTATTTTAATTGTTAAAACATGACGTCGGCTAACATTAATTTCTAACCAAGAACCACGCATTGGTCTTAGTTCAGCTTTGTATAACAATTTCTTAGTGTTTTGGTCTTCTTCGCCAGAAAAGAAAACTCCTGGCGATCTTACTAATTGGGTAACTATACCTCTCTCGATTCCATTAATAATAAAGGTACCAGTGTTAGTCATGCTTGGGATATCACCCAAAAACACTTCCTGAGTTCTTTCTTCTCCAGTTTTTTTATTTAACAAAGTAGCCTCTACATATAGAGGTTGATCATAAGAAACGTTTTTATTTTTAGCCTCAGTAGGAGTATATTTAGCCTGACCAAAACGATATTCGCCAAATTTCAAAGACCAGTTTTTACCAGTAAAATCTTCAATACCTCTATCCACATTAATTTCTTGCAAAGATTCTTTAATACCACGATTTAAAAAATCCTGGTAGCTGCTAATTTGCAAAGCGATTAAATCTAATTCTGGTAAAGTTGAATGTTTTTGTCCCCAATTTTGGCGCTTAATTGTTTGTGGCATGAAAATTCCTTGCTAAATTTTTCTTCGTTCTTGATTTATAATAATAATTTAAACTACGTCTAGTTTAAAATTTAAAGTGCTTATAATCTTATTTATTAAAAAAAAACCTTAACAATAGCAAAAAAACACAGCTAAGATTGTTTGTTGCTTGCTGTGCTAAGTTTAATTAGCTGTTTTATTGTTTTTTAGAACAAAAGTCACAAATTAGTTCTGCTACTTACTATTGCCTTAGGCTAAAATCTCTTTTTAGACAATCGTGCATTGTAACAGGAAGTATGAGCTAACGCAAGTATTGATTCACATTGGCGTTGTGGCCTTCAATGGTCTCTGCCGTATGAATTTTATTAGAAAGATCATGAATATAATATAGGGCACTAGTTGTCTGAGGATGAAGAACAGCTTCAATAGCCTTCTGACTAGGACTGCAAATTGGTGATGGAGGCAAGCCGAGATTCTGATAAGTGTTAAAAACCGAATCTAATTTTCTATCTGCTGGAGTGGGATTAGCCCACCAAGTTTGCTCGGTCACACTATAACCTTTTATATATTGCAGCGATGCATCAACTTGAAGTGGCATGCCAATCTCTAGTCTATTAAACAAGACAGCAGCTACAAGCGGCATGTCATTATATCCCTCATCGTCCAAGACGCCTTCTCTTTGAACTAAAGAGGCAAGAGTCAAAATTTGCTTGAGATCTAATTTACTCTTAGCTAAATCATCACCTAAATTTAACAACACCTTTTTTTCAAAAGTATCTAACAAAATATTAACAATACTTTGTGTAGTGATACTTTTAGGCAACAAATGAGTGTCGGGAAATAATTGTCCCTCTAGACCATTGGTCAAAGTTAAAAACTCCTGCTCATCAAAATTAACAAGCTCTTGTTTGGCTAGACTAGCCGCTATTTCTTCACGTCGCCATCCCTCTGGGAGAGTAATCCATAGATCGTCAGTTCCCCTACTTAAAATCTGTGTTAGTTCATTGATTGATAAGCTTGGGCTTAGTTTAAAAGAACCAGCTTGAATTTTACTTTGCAAACCTTTTTGATAAACAACACAACGGAAAGCTAAAACTGAACGAATAAGTCCCTCTTCTTTTAAACGTTCAGCAATGCGCTGAGTTGATTGGTTTCTTGGAATAAGAAAAGTGACAGTGCTTTGATCGCTGCTATCTACCGCCTGCAAAAGAGAAATAAAAATCACTAATCCAGAAACTATTGCTATTAAAAAAATTAACAATAAAGGAATAAAAAAAGAGGGTTTTTTTTTAGAATTTGGCATTAAGAAACTTAGTCTAGCATAAATCTAAATAGTTTTCGAGAATAATGGCTGCCGCATAATGATCAATTGCTTGGCGTCTGTTTTTTTTTGGCAATTCTTTCAATCTTTGTTCTACTTCATAAGAAGATAATGCCTCATCAACCAAAATAACGTCTAATGAAAATAGCGATTTTAAATGCTCAGAAAACTCTAAGGTTTTTTTCGCCATCTCTTGTTCAGAAATACCTAAAACTATTTTCTCGACTTTTTCTTTTTCTATTATGTTTTTAATTTCTTCTAAAGCTTGGTCGCCAATAATTAACTTGCTAGCCGTTAAATCATTTTTAATTACTTTAAGTGGCTCAGCTAAACCAACATAAGAAATGGCTAAACCGATTCGAGCCAAACCATAATCAATTGCTAAAATTATTGACATTTTTCCTAAATTTATCTATTCCTTAACTAGTTGGGCAGTCACTATACCACGACGTAAAGTAGTTCCCTCCGGTATACAGGTAACTAATTTTAGTTGACGTACATCAACGCGTTGAGCGAGAATAAAAGTATCGTTCGGCTTCACTTCAGTCTTACCCTGAACTATGTAAGTATATTTTACATTATCATGGGTTAAATAAATTTTTTCGCCTTTTTCTAGCATCATAATTTTACTAAAAATTGAATTATAGCGACGAGGATTATTTTCACTAGGATTATAAAATTGACGCAAAACGGAATGGCCAAAAATTACCGGTGCCCCCAATTGTCCTGGTAAAGCCGTGCCGGGATAATGAATCAAGCTTTGATTGAGGTTACTCCCTCCAACTCTTACTTTGGCACTACTAACATTTAAACTAGGAATTTCTAAACTATATTCAATAAACTCACTAGTACTTAATTCCACAGTTTCTAAATCATCGCCAAACCAATTAGTTAAGTCGGTAAAATCCACAGCTTGGTCTAAAATTACTGGCTCAACTTGGGTATCTAAACCCGCCATTGGATTCTCTTCCACATCAACTTGAGCTTGAGCAGAAATTAAAGGATTGCCAAGCAATAACTGAGAGTGAGGAATTGGTGATAATAAAGCTATTTCTTCTTCTTTTTTCCAGGGTAAATAGTAGTCAATTATTGGCCATAAAGCAGATAGAGCAAGTACCAAACCAAAAGCTATTAGTGCTAATGGTAATAAAGTTGCCCCCACTCTGATAGTTCTTGGTAAACGTCGCCAAAAATTCATTTTAATTTGTTCGTCCAAATGCTGTTCGCCTTTTAGACTAGCCTTATCTTGTTTCAAAAAATAATTAACTTTTTTGTTTAAATCTTGGATAGCCACTCCATCTTTGAGAGCCTGTCGATACAGGTTTAATAACTGTTTTTTTTGTTTAGTTAGTTGAGGAGTAGTTTTAGCCATATCAATCTATAAGAAAATTAAAGCGCTTAGGATCTTTCGGCAGTTTTTTGAATAATTTAGCCACGAAAGCTGGTTGTAAAATTATTTCAACCCGATCGATTGACTCTTGTTCCTCTAAATTATTTTTTGCTTCATCTAAGTTTTTACCTAAAATTAAATCCTTTAATGAATCTTCATTAATGATTGCTCTGGCTTTAGCAGATAATTCGGCATCTAAAACTAAACGATTGCTATCATCTGCCGCTGGCTTAGGCTCATCACTAAGCAACGATGGTTCCTCATCTATAAAATCATAGTTTTCTGGTAAATCTAAAAGCAAAACTGCCTCAGCTAATTGTTTTAAATCACTAGATAAATATTTAACTGCCTCCACCTCCAGAGTCATTTTTAACGATAAAGTTTCTACTTCATCACCCTCTTCTTGATCATATTCGAAATAAACAATGCGATTATTACTCGTAGGAACAAAATGGACACCATCTTTGGACTCGTCACCAAATTCATTTACTGCTATTTTATTTAAACTTTCTTTTAACTGACTTAATAACTTGTCCAAATCATTTTGAGAAACAACTCTTACCTCTCGACTTGATCCGCCGGAAAAATTATCAATAACTGTAGCTGAATAAGTGTCCTCACTAAAATCAGCAACTTGTAGCTTACTATCTTTAGCTATGTTTGCCTCAGCTCCAATATCTTTAGCTGTAGCTGCGATTTCTACGCTGCCATAATCAATGCTTTTCCCACTTTCTTCTTCTTTAGCATTAGCCGCTGCTACCGTTACTTCTTCATTCAACAGATATGAGATGTTTTCATATTTAAGAATCGTATCGCTTGAAAAAGTCTTCTCAGTAAAAGTCTTGTTAAATAATTTTACTCGTCCTTGAGCCTTGTCTCCTACCAAGCTAATGCCAGTAGTACTCAATGAATCTTCCCCTTCAATTTCCTTTTGCTCCAGTGAAGCTTTAAGCAAATTTTGGCTAAAATCAGATTTAGCCAGTTGAGGATCGAGAATAATTTTTAAATTTTTTTGCAATATTTCTTCGTTTGCAGTAATTTTTATCGTAATATTTGACAAAAATAAATAAAATAATAAAAATAAAACAATTAAAGCCAAAAAACCTCCGGTGGCTCCAATCAATAAAGATTTTCGATTTTTTCTAAAAAAATGTTTCAAAGCAGTGTTTCTTTTACTTTTTAAAGGTTTTTTTGATGGAATATCATCAGCTGATAGATTTATTGCTTGACCAAGATTTGGATTAATTATTTCTTCAGACTGTCTATCATCAACTGCAAATTCATCACTAACATTTTGATTTAAATTAACTTTCTCTGAACTTAAATCAATACCAAAGCTACTCACCCTTTTTTCCTCAACTGGCAAGTCTTGATCTGCGTCTACTTGAACCTGATTGAGAAGGTTTTTTTCTGGAGAACTAGTAATTCCATCAAGTTCTTGAGTTAATTTTGATTTAAAATCATCAGATAGCATTTGACTAGCAACCAAACTTAACGCCTTAATTAAAAAGTCTGCGCTTAAAACTGTAAATTCTGGAGCCTGCAAAAAACCAGCTATTTTTGTCCAGTCAACAGCTTGAAGTTCTTCCTGTTCCTTGTTCAAAGCCTTAGTTGTAAGACTTAAGGAGCTGAGAAAAACCCTATTAGGAAAATACTTGCCTTGCTCGCCCAAATCTTGACTGATTCTAGCCAAACCTTCTTGCAAGTCGTCTTTTAATTTGCCTGATCTACCAATTTTTAAATTAGCTAATAATTTTCCATGTTTAATTAAAAGTAAATCAAAATCTTTTTCACGTAAATAGAGCGTGATAGAAGAATCATGAGGGTCTTTCATCACTCGAGCCTGATGGATACCCTCCGTAATACTCATTTGCCCAAGGGCAGTCAAGCTTAAGTCTTCTGACAGTTCTTTAACTATCGCCTTTTTACTATCTAACAAATCACCATCCTTTAACCAATTTTCATCAAAAATAAATACACAATCGGCTACTTCATCAGCTAAAGTCCCCAAATCTTGTAAAGATTGATCAAGTTGAGTCAATAGATCTTGGCGATCAAAATAAGTTTTAATGCTTGAATATTCTTTAATCTCTTGTTTTCTGTCAACTAAAGCGGTTTGCAGTTCTTGATCGCAGAGAATTATAGAAATAAACAAATCTGCTTCAGCTAAATTGCCTTTTGCAAATTTAGTTTGTTTTTCTTTTCTTCCTTTTGTAATTTTTTTTAATAAATTGGGCATATTATTTGGATAATAAAGAATCGGTTTAAATAAAACCTCCAGTTATATTAAAGCAGAGTTTTAGATAATTTTGAAGAACTGAGTGCTTAAATCGCTTTAAAACGAATATAAATTCTGCGAACACCCTCAGCCACCGCTTTCTCTTTAAAGATCTCTAAATTTCCAAAACGAGCTATTTGAGTAGTATGCTCAACATGAGGTCCTCCGCAAAGTTCTTTGGAAACCCAATCCTCAGGATCGCCAATGGTATAAACCTTAACTTCATCTGGATAACGGTCGGCAAAAAAAGCAATGGCTCCAGATTCAATAGCTTCTTTCTTTGATAGAATTTCGCTTGATACTAGTAAATCATTTTTTAGCCATTGATTGAGTAATTGTTCTATTTTTGCTAACTCTTCTGAGCTTAATGCTTGATCATAACTAAAATCAAATCTCAATCGCTCAACATTAATATTAGAGCCTTTTTGTTGAACTTGATCGCCCAATACTCTTCTTAAAGCAGCCTGTAATAAATGAGTGGCCGTATGGAAAGCAGTTGTTCTGTCCTTGTGATCTGCTAAACCTCCTTTAAATTTTTCCGTGGCGCTTTGACGAGACAAAACTGCATGTTGCTGATTAGCTTCCGCTATTTTATTTTCTATCTGTTCTTCAATAGCTATACCTCTTGTCTTCGCCTCTTCAATAGATAATTCAAAAGGAAAACCATAGCTTTCATAGAGCTTAAAAGCCAAATCAGCTGTTAACTGATCTTTGTTAACTATTAAACGATTAAATTCCTTTAAACCACGCCTCAGTGTTCTGTTAAATTTTTGCTCTTCGTTTTTCAAAACATCGTCAATGTGTTTTTCTTTTGCTTTTAGTTGAGGATAAAGATCTTGGTATAACTTAATTACCTCTGGAACAATATCTAATAAAAATTCCTTTTCCAAATTCAGATGTTTGGCCTGTCTCAAAGAACGCCGAATCAAACGGCGCAATAAATAGCCCTGCTCTTTATTGCTAGGTAAAACTCCATCAGCAATTAACATAACGCTGGCTCGAATGTGATCGGCAATGATACGAAAAGCGGGTTGTAATTGTGCTTCTTTATAATCTTTCTGACTTAGCTCTACTAACTTTTCAATAATCCCAGTAAAGGCACTGCTTTGAAAAACATCTGATTGTCCTTCTACTACAGTTAATAAGCGCTCTAAACCTCCACCGAAATCAATATTTTTTTGCGCCAATTCTTTAAAACCATCTTGAGTGCGTTGATATTGCATAAACACACTATTACCAATTTCTAAGAAACGTCCGCAATCACAATTAATGTGACAAGCTTGATCGGCAAAAGCCGATTGTTGATGAAAGTGCTGAACACCATCAATAGCAGCAAAATCATAAAAAACTTCACTATCGGGCCCACCTAATTCGCCAACCGGCATAAATGCCGGAACACCAGATCTAGACCACCAGTTTTTCTCTTCATCATAAAAAAATATTCTGCCTCCTTGCAAGCCCTGTCGTGGATTGTCAATAATTTTTGCTTCAACGCCTTTTCTTTGAAATAAGTCCTGCCAAAGGTGAGCACTCTCTTCATCTCTGGGAATATTTAAATCTTTATTGCCTGCAAAAACTGAAACATAAAGGTGCGAGGGATCTAAATTTAAAACATCAACAAGAAATTCAAAAAAGAACTCGATTTGCTCTTTTTTGAAGTAATCACCAAAAGACCAATTGCCCAACATTTCAAAAAAAGTTGTATGGCTGTTGTCACCCACCCTGTCAATGTCTTCACTACGAAAACATCTTTGGAAATTAGCTATTTTTTGACCTTGAGGGTGCTTTTCTCCAAGAAAATAGGGGGTCATTGCTTGCATACCAGCACTAGTAAATAGAGTGCTAGGATCATTTTCTGGCACTAAACTAGCTGAAGGAACAATAACATGACCTTTTTTAACAAAAAAGTCCAAGTATAAGTTACGCAAGTTAGTTAAAGTTAAAAAATTACTAGACATGAAATTATTATAACAGCCAAACTAAATACCTTTAAATTGATTCTTTTTTTGTTTTCGCCATGAATGTTTACGAGCTTTTTCTTTATCTTTAGATTGCTCAAATTTTACCAGAGCCAAGCTCAAATTATCTTTAAACTCAAACAAGGAATTTTTTAATTGCAGATAATACTTGTCCTTAATTTCTTCTAAAGATAAATGAGGACTCTCAATTAAACCTTTTTTGTATAAATCTAAACGAGCCTTTTCCCAATCTTTAGCTAATTTTTTCCATGTTTTTTGTCCTGTTTCACTAGAAAAATAACTAATTAAAGCCCCTAGCGAAAATCCAATTGCTAGTCCAGACAAAAAGCTTCCGCCTTGCTGTTTGTTTTCGCTCATAAATTATTTCTTCTTTTGCTTAATTGGTTCTCGCTCAAGAACTTCAACTTCTTTATTTTGATTACGATTTAACCAGCTCATGAAACCCTCAGTAATTTTCAAGCCGGCAGTAAAATTAGTAATAAAAGCGCTCAAGCTATGAAAAGGATTAAGAATTCCTTCTATTTTTGCCTGGGTGATATCAATTACTTGATTAGCTTTATCGACAGCTAAATTAAATTTTTTTAAAGACTGTTGGACTTGTCCCAAAATCATAATCAATTTAATAGCTAAAACTACTAACACCACAGTTAAGCTGGCAACAGA
>Ga0265294_10008004_pt1 | contig 12429 bp, 11 predicted proteins | sample MunlanPumphouse3_FD_192504 | JGI IMG/M metagenome (GOLD analysis project Ga0265294, IMG submission 192504) | Groundwater microbial communities from a municipal landfill in Southern Ontario, Canada - Pumphouse #3 | ecosystem: Environmental > Aquatic > Deep subsurface > Groundwater | place... | reverse complement strand
TAATAACATTATCTGGAACAATTCGGCGGCAGAAGGCAATCAAATTGCTTTAGGTGGTGACGGATCATATCCAATATTTAACAACTCCGACATTCTGGGTGGAAAACAGAATGTACACTATTTCTTGAGCGCGGTTGCCATACCAGATAGTAACTATGTCAACAATATTGACTCTGACCCTCTCTTTTTGGACGAATGGAACGGGGATTATTTTCTTACTGAAAACTCACCTTGCATAGACTTAGGTACTGAATCAATTCCTGACAGCTTAATATTTCCAGTTTACGACCTCGCAGGCAATCAGAGAATTTATGGCTCGACTATTGACATCGGAGCATACGAATGGAATGGAGTCGGAATAGAAGACTCTTCAGTACCTCAAACCACAGAACTCTTCCAGAACTATCCGAACCCGTTCAACCCTATCACATCAATAAGCTACGCTCTAAGTAAGGCAGGTCAGGCAGAGCTAAGTGTTTTTAACCTTAATGGACAACTTGTTCGTTCGTTGGTGAATGGTAAGCAGGAAAAAGGCTCTCACAAAGTTGAGTTCTATGCCTGTGACCTGACTTCGGGACTCTATATTTACACTCTTAAGGTTGACGGAAGAACGGTTCAGAGCAGAAAAATGATGCTGCTGAAATAATTTTAATATAAGCTCGGTATATAGATATATTTTTCCTCAAGACATCCAATAAGTTTTTTGTCTAGAGACCAGATTTTTGAATTTGTCTGTATAGCTGACACGATGATAGCTGCGTCGATCAGGCCAACTCCGTTATCTTTTAGTTTATTCTTGAAAGAATATTCACCTGCACAAATAAATAAACCTTTGCTTTCGGGAGTTTTTAAATTCTCGGCATACCCTTTAATGATCATGACTTCTTTCTCCGATCTTGCGCCCTGTAAAAGTTCCCCGGAGACAACTTCCGGCATAAGTATATAATCATTTTCTATAAGACGGATGAATATTTCATGGTCTTTAAGCCTATTCCTTAAAAATTCGATCCATATTGAAGTGTCGGCAATGATCATTTCCTGTTAAGATCCCTTAACTCTTCGGCTCCGTATTTGAAATCAAGAGGACTCTCGGCTACCTGCATGTTAAGTTCTTTTAACTTCTGCATTCTGAGCCATTCTGTTAAAGCAGTCTTAAGAGATTCAGTAATATTTTTCGCTTTCGTCTTTGCCATAACTTCTTCAATAAGTTCATCCTGTATTATCGCTGTCACCTTCATAAAAACAATATACGATAAGCCATCGTATAAGTCAAGTGGAAAATAAAAAAAACCGCAGTAATCTGCGGCTTTTTTGCGGGAGATGAGGGACTCGAACCCCCGACAAACTGGTTAACAGCCAGTTGCTCTACCGACTGAGCTAAGCTCCCGTCTTTTGACAAGCGCTAAATATACCAAATCGCAAAATAGTTGTCAACTGAAATTTTACTGATTTTCCTGTTTCGAGACCCTTTCCTTGAACCCTCCCCATCCGAGCTTTTCACGCAGAAGGTGGTAGTAGTCGCTGTCATGGAACTTTATGAATTTGGATGTGACAGGTGCTTTCTTTACAGAAATAACCGATCCTGACGGGATAGTAAGACTTTCCTGCCCGTCGCTTGAGAGCATGATCTCTTTATAGTTACTTTCTGCGGTAATTGAAATGACAGAGTCGTCTGGAACGACGATGGGTCTCATTGCAAGCGCGTGCGGGGACATGGCGGTGATCACAAAAGCCGGCACGCCCGGCTGGAGTATCGGCCCGTGCGCCGACATATTGTATGCGGTCGAGCCTGTGGGTGTGGATATTATGACTCCGTCCGAAGTGTAGGTCGTGAAGAATTTCCCGTTTATGCTTACCGCGGCTTTAAGGACCCTCTGCGAATAGCCTCTGTCGAGAACAATATCGTTGAGCGCATACATCTTCCTTCCGCCGGTTTCGGCCTCGAGCATTATCCTTTCCTCGATAAAATATTCACCCTTTTCGATCATGAGTATCCTGTCAGATATCTCGTTCTCCTTGACATCCGCAAGAAATCCGAGTTTGCCGTAGTTCACTCCAAGGAAAGGTTTTGAGAGTTCTGCCGCAAAATGTGCGGTCTCCAGCATTGATCCGTCCCCGCCGAGAACAATTATGACATCGGACTCTTCGATCAGAACTTTTTTTTCTTTTACTGGAAATGATAATTGTGAAGTATAATCGCTGTTTTTATTTATAATAAAATCTAGTCCTGTTCTTTTGAGTTCGGTAAAAAAAGTCTTCAAATTTTCAGCGCTGTGATCGCTTTTAAGATTGTCGATTATACCGTATTTCATCGTTCATCCCTCGAATATTTACTATAATTTAATCAAGTTTTTCCCAAAATGAAAGTGCTTATATTTCATTTGGTTTTGGCTCGCTTTTTTGTTATATTATAAGGTTGTCTAACTTGCAGGGGAGAAGATCATCACAGGTAAATCATTAAAATCTATAGCACTGATCCTCCTTGTTCTAAATGTTCTTTCCGCAGAAGTCTTCAGACTGCCGGATAAAATTATTTTCGCCGGAAAAGAAGTTCCTCTTGAAAAATATGATGTGAGAGAAAGACTGCAGAAGGCTTTTAATATCTTCACGCATGACAGGAGGGGTTTTTTCCAGAACCTCATAGATGTTCAGAACGGTTATCTGCCGCAGGCTAAAAGAATACTGTCGGAGTTCGGCGTACATCCCGATCTTGCGTACATAATACCGGTCGAATCCGAGTTCAACCCTAGAGCGCTTTCGCCTGCTCAGGCTTCCGGATTGTGGCAGCTCATGCCCGCAACAGGAAAAATGTACGGTCTCAGGGTGGACAGCTTTATAGACGAAAGGAACCATCCCGAAAAGTCCGCCATGGCTGCTGCTGAACACTTACGAATGCTGACGGATATATTCCCCGATGACCCTTTCCTTGTTCTGGCGGCATACAATAACGGAGATTACAATGTCAGGACTACCCTTGAGAATCAGAAAAGCGGGGACTTCTGGTCATCCCGTTCAAACAGCGAAACCGAGCTCTATGTGGAAAAGATCATCATTTATAAACTTTTACTTTCAGATCCGGAAGCCTTCGGTTTTTCAGAAAATGAATTTGAAGCTGCATTTGATCACGAGACCTGCACGATAGTAGTGGGTTCTCAAGACCTTCCGTTCTCAAAGATCTGCGAATTGGCGGGCATATCCTACAGAGAGCTTTACAAAAACAATCCGCACATTAATTTCGGAAGCTACAAAGACGGCGGTAGCATAAGTAAATATACTTCAGCTGAATTGATCCTCCCTGAGGGAAGGTCATACAGGCTGATCTCCGATCTCAAAGAAAACAACTACCTTGCAGGATCGGATACAGATACTTCACAAAGCGGGATGAACATATTAGAAGATATTTATGAGGTAAAATTCAATGACAATATAGAAAGCATAGCTTTCAGATTCAGGACGGACTGGAGAAAGATCGCCGAAATTAACGATCTTAAGATCATCATACTTTCTTCGGGAACGGAAACGGCGGAAGTGACAGCAGGCCAGAAATTGAGAATAATAAGATGAGAACATCCAAGGAAGACTTCGACAGACTTTTTGCGTCAGCAGGAGCAGCAAGAGAAAATGCCTGCGCATTCTATTCGAAATTCAAGGTAGGCGCGGCGGTCTTAACGAATAATGGCGATATCTATTCCGGCTGTAATATCGAATCTTCATCCTACGGACTGACCATGTGCGCAGAAAGAAATGCACTGGCGGGAGCTCTATGCGCGGGCGAAAGGGAATTCAAGGCGATCCTGATTACGGCAGACACGCCCGGACCCGTTTCTCCATGCGGAGCATGCAGGCAGCTGCTGTACGACTACGCTCCCGATATCGAAGTGATCATGACCAATGTAAAAGGAAGTTCCGCAGCCGAAGACATCTCCGGACTTTTGAAGTATCCGTTCGGCTTAAGTAAACTTAAATAATGTTAAAATACAGGAGTGTTTTATGTTCGAAGATTTGAAATGGCTTGTAGATCTGCAGAAGCTGGATAACGAGATCTATCAGCTTACAAGCGAAGAGAGAAATATGGACAGTCATATTTCCAGAATGAAACACGAGATAGAGGAAATGGCGATCAAAAGGGTCAAACTTATCAGAAGACAGCGTGAACTCCAGGAAGATAAAGATAATTATGACGCCGATATCCTTGACCACAGAAGAATTCTTGACCAGAAGCAGATCGACCTGGACAACGACAAAAAAACCAAGAAAGAGCATATTAAGAGAGAAGTAAAAAAACTTGAGAAAGCAGTAGAGGTTTTCGAAGAAAGAGTAAGTGAATTTTCGATAGAGATCGAGAGCATTATTCTTGAGATCGCGACTATTGACAAAAACATATTGAAGATCGAAAAGATCATACGATCGGAAAATAAAAAGAAGCTTGAGATCGGAAAATTGACAAGAACAAATCTGGAAAAACTCTTAAAAAAGAAAGATCAGATCGAGAAACTTGTCAGAATTCCTTTCCTGAACCACTACAACCGTATAATGAAGATCAGGAACGGAATAGCTATAACTTTCGTGACGGAAGAAGGCCTTTGCAACGGATGTAAGATCCATATCCCTTACCAGCTCCAGCAGAAAATAAAGCTCAAGGACGATTATAATATCTGCGAAGGCTGCGGGAGGATCCTTGTGGATATTGAAATGCTCGCTCCTCCTAAAGCTGAGAAAAAAGCTGCGGCGGTACCGGAGAAAAAAGAACTTCCGAAAGAGGAAATAAAACCGGAAGTAAAAATAGCTGCGGCAAAGCCCAAGAAAAAATCTCAGCCGGAACCTGTCAAAACAATTACTGAACCTAAGGCGAAAGCTAAACCGGTAACAAAAGCTATACCTAAACCGAAACCTGAACCTAAGCCCAAAACAAAGACGGCGGCAAAACCGGTAAAAAAGGCTGTGCCCGAACAAAAGCCTAAACCTAAAGCCACAAAAAAGAAGAAATAGTATTTATGCGGAAAAGATCTCTCCTCGGCTACAGATTTGACGAACTCTGCGCTATTGTTGAAAAAGCCGGAGGCAAAAAATATTCCGCAAAACAAGTTTGGTCCTGGCTTTACAAAAAAGGGATCACAGACATTGATCTTATGAGCGACCTCCCGCTGAAACTGCGGAACGGTATGAGATCTGAATTCTGCATACTGCCTGTCAGCATCGATAGTGCGGCAAAAAGCGCTGACGGAACTGAAAAGCTGCTGATAAAACTTTATGACGACAATTTTGTTGAATGCGTAATAATACCGGAAAAAGAAAGGCTGACGCTCTGCATATCATCTCAGGCAGGATGCAGGTTCAACTGCTCTTTCTGCGCAACGGGAAAATCAGGATTCAAAAGAGATCTTGAAGCTTCAGAAATTGTAGGTCAGGTCATCGCGGCGTCTGAATTCTGCGGTAAAAGGATAACTAATGTGGTTTATATGGGCATGGGTGAACCTTTTGACAACTATGACGAGGTGATCAAAAGCGCGGACATCATATCTGACGATTCGGGGCTGGCTATCGGCAAAAGGAAGATTACAATCTCAACTTTCGGGCACATCGACGGACTAAAAAAGTACATCGCAGAAGATGTAAGATACAAACTCGCAGTCTCACTGCACAATCCTTTCGATAATGAGAGGAGCAGACTTATGCCCGGCAACAGAATATATCCTCTTAAAGAACTTTTTCAGGTCCTAAAAGAATATGCACGCAGATCGAACAGGAAAGTGGTCTTTGAATATATACTTATGAAAGGCGTTAACGACTCGGAAAGACATGCGGAAGAACTTAAAATACTTCTTTCGACCCTTCCCTCAAAACTTAATCTCATTAAATATCACGGTATTTCCGAAGGCGGATTCACCCCTCTTTCAGATGAATTTTCGTTAAAATTCTACAGATATTTTTCAAAATCCGACTTTCCGGTGGTTTTCCGCACAAGCAGAGGGGAGGATATTGCAGCGGCATGCGGACAGCTCAGCGCGGCAAAAATTACAGAGAAACCGCTTTGAACCGGGTCGTAACAATATTTTTTTTTACCGCATGTTCATTACTGTTCTCCGCAGCGGAAAGGGACAGCGTTTATTTTGAATATTCCGATTTCGGGAATTACGATGTAATGTCCACCAGGCTGAATTTCAGTCAGAACGATTCTCTAAGCAGCATCAATCTGACCGGAGTAAATACCAGAACGGACTATGAGAAATATTCTAAAAGCGATATCGGAGTCAACGGGGATATTTCTGTCAGGCACGGTTTTATGAAATACGGAATAATTCTTTCTAACGACTACATAGCCAACAGCTCGATATCCAGACCCACTCAGAACAACATCAGAATTCTTCCGATGACAGGATACGAGAAAAACGGACTTACCCTGAGAGCGGCCTTCGGATATTTGGGAAAGACCGATGAAGTCGCGCAAAGAACAGGCAGTATTCTGATGCTTGACGGAGCCTACGGCAATAAACATCCGGAATCTAACATTTCCGTCAACTCCTCTTTCAGCGGCGACGACACCGATGACAGTTACAATTACAGTTCGAACAGCGATGTTTTCTACTTCAGAAGATTCGGCGACAGATCCGCTGAGTTTTCAGCGGGCGGCAGAGGTAACTTCAACAGGTACCATTTCAGCGACCTCAGTTCAGACGCCTACATGATCCGCAGATACGAATACGATGTATTCTCCACTCTATTCTATATCCCGTCCGCAAACTTACGCAACAAAACAGAAGTATCTTTCTTCAGCAGGAACAGAGATTCTTTCAGAGAAGGTGACAAGATCGGCTTCAACGCAAATTCAAATCTAAGGATCACCGATGAGATCTATTTCGACCGGGAAAGCCTGGGGTTGAACCTGAAAGCCGATTTCGATACCGGAAGCGACAGGTTTTCGGTCGGTTACGATGAAGCAGACAGATCTCTCTCATACTACAACATCGCATTATCCCCGGGCGTCAACTACCGATACAGAAACTATATTTTCAAAGCATACGGACGGTTTGTCAAGCACGAATACAAATCTCTGACATCATCCAACCTCGAGGACAGGGATATCATTAAATTATCCTTCACTCCCGAAGCTGTTTATACAAGGTCGGGCAATTTGACATTATCGCAGTCATTTCCTCTGGAATATTACAAGCTCGTAAACATTTCTTACACAAGAAGCATCAACAATTATACCGACAGGGCGGTGAATTCTATAACCGATATCCGATATGACATTTCCGACAATCTTTACCTTACCGGAAACTTGAAATTCAGAACATATTACAGATCATATGATTACGACGATACCTATTCGAACAGTTTTGTAATTAAGAATTATTCGGTTTCAGATACAATATCCTACAATATCTCGAAGAAGATCGTCTCGAAATTATCGACCAGATACATTTTTGAGGAATTCGGGAACTTCAATTACGGAGATTTCACAGAAAATCCGATAAATTTTAAGAATCATTACTACACTTCGGCATCCTTTTACTTCAATATCTTAAAGTATATTAACTTAAGGTCAGAATATTTTTTCTATGAGATCGACAGCTACGAATTCGATCAGGAGAATTTTGACAGGCACGATCTCACGAGGGTTTACATTTCACACGGCCCGAAAATAGGTATGGAGTACCGAAAAAAGAATTTCTTTATTTTCTCCGGCCTTGAGGTCGAAAATTACAGACTGTCCGAAAGACAGGTGAAATTCAGGCTCGAAAGCTACCTGTCGTTCAACTGATCACTTTTCTATTTCGGACGCAATTTCTACGATCGCTTTAAAATCGTCTTTCTTCAGAGATGCTCCTCCTATCAGACCTCCATCTATATCCTTCATGCTTAAAAGTTCTTTAGCGTTAGCCGGATTAAGCGATCCGCCGTAGAGTATTCTTGTGGACCCTGAAAAAGCTTCTCCGTAGAGCCCTTTCAATATATCCCTTATATACTCATGCATTTCCTGAGCCTGATCAGGCGTGGCCGTCTTTCCTGTTCCGATGGCCCATACAGGCTCATATGCGATCACGATATTCAAAAGATCGTTCAATTCGATCCCGGCCAGAGCGCCTTTCAGCTGCGCCTTCACGATAGCGTTCTCCATTCCGGCCTCTCTCTGCTCAAGCTTTTCGCCCACGCAGATCACCGGCACCATTCTTTCTTTCAGGACCGCCTTGATCTTCTTGTTGACCGTATCGTCCGTCTCATGGAAGAATTGCCGTCTTTCGCTGTGCCCTATAATACAGTATTTTGCTCCTGTAAGCTTGAGCATCTTAGCGGAGACCTCGCCCGTGAACGCGCCCGAGGTTTCCCAGAAAACATCCTGCGCGCCTATGTCAATGTGAGTTTTCTTCAGTTCCTGATAAACGGGCCAGACAGAGTTGAATACAGGCGCTGCCATTATCTCCACATTATCGTTGTTCGGCATCACCTTTTTTAGCTCCTTCGCGAACCTGATCGCTTCCTGAGGCGTCTTGTTCATCTTCCAGTTTCCGGCGATCAGGAATTTCCTTTTGCCGTCAAAACCCATGGGCGTCAGGCAGGCAATTCCGGGAAGTTTCTTTCCCTCCATGTATTCCATAGCCGCGCCGCCGCCTGTCGAGATGTGCGAGTAATGCCCGTCAAGGCCTGCCGTCTTCACAGCCGCCGCAGTGTCTCCCCCGCCGATTATCGAAATAAGACCGTTGTCTTTTGTATAGCCGGCGATGATCTGCGCAATTTCGAAGGTCTCTTTAGCAAAGTTCGGGAATTCGAAAACGGACATCGGGCCGTTCCAGATCACAGTTTTGCAGTCCGCGAGTTCGTCCTTGTAATTCTTAACGGTTTTCTGTCCTATACCCATCGCGATCCAGTCTTTTTCCTGCTGGTCGGTATCGCAGTATTTCAGTTCGGTCTCGTTTTTGAATTCTTTTCCGCAGAGCATATCTAAAGGAAGCAGTATCTTCGTACCTTTTTTTTCAGCTTTTTTTAATATCTCTTTAGCCACATCGACCTTGTCGGCTTCGACCAAAGACTTGCCGATTTCGATCCCTTTTGCCATCAGCATCGTGTTCGCTATCCCGCCGCCGATGAATATTTTGTCTGATATGTCGATCAGCTTCATTATCACATCTATCTTGGACGATATCTTGTTGCCGGCGAGGATAGTCGCAAGAGGACGCTTCGGATCCTTCATCGCGCCGCCTATGTAGTCTATTTCTTTTTTAAGAAGGTAGCCGGAAGCCACTTTGCTGAAATATTTCGCGATGATCGATACTGAAGCGTGAGCCCTGTGGCATACCCCGAACGCGTCGGAAATATATATTTCACCCAGCTCCGCGAGCTTTGCGGCGAACTGCTCATCGCCTGCCTCCTCCTCTTCGTGGAACCTTAAGTTCTCCAGAAGCACTACATCGCCGTCCTTCATGCCGTCCACAAGTTCTTTGACCTCATCGCCTATGCAGTCGGGAGCCAGTAAAACTCTTTTCTTTATGAGTTCACCGAGTCTTTCTGCGACCGGTTTAAGGCTCATTTCAGGAACAACTGTGCCTTTCGGCCTTCCGAAGTGCGACATAAGTATGAGCTTTCCGCCCTCTTTGATGACCTTCTTTATCGTAGGCAAAGCGTCAACGATCCTTTTGTCGTCCCTGATCTTTAATTCATCGTCCAAAGGAACATTGAAATCGCACCTTACAAGTACTTTTTTACCTTTAAGCTCAAGCGAATCGATCGTTAAGGTATTCATGTAAAACTCCCTTTATTTCAATCTTTTTTATTGTCAGGTCAGATAATATAAGTATTAAATTCCCGGTTTCAAAAAAATATTTAATTATAAATTTTCTTTATTTTTCGTAATTTTTTAGATAGATTGAAATAAAATCAGAAGAGCGGGCGTTAACATAACCGGCGGGAAAATAACTGTGGGCGCTGTGAAAAAAATAGCGGAAGAGAATGACAGGGAGCTTGTTAAAAAGTATGTCGAAACAAAAGATCAGAAGTATTTCGCTCGCCTTATGGCTCTTTACGATAAAAAACTGTTCAATTACATAGTAAGAAGGATCGGGAGCGTGGAGAACGCGGCGGACGTTTATCAGACCGTTTGGCTTAAAATAGCGTCGAATCTGAACGGATACCGCGATGAGAATAAATTCTCCAACTACCTTTTCTTCATTGCCACAAATGCCTGTTTCGATCACCTGAGGGGTTTGAAAAAGGACAACGAGAACCTTTTTAGGCCGGTCGTAAGGGACGAAGAAGACGGATCTGATTTCATTGAGAACATTTCTTCAGACGAGGACGGACCGGAGACCGAGAACGAGAAACGGGAGGACATGGAAAGGCTGGAGGAAGCGCTCGAAACCCTGCCGGACGAACAGAAGGATGTGATACTTCTCCGGTCGAAAGGGCTCTCTTTTAAAGAGATCGCCGAAATGAAGAGCGTTTCGATCAACAGCATACTGAGCAGATACAGGTACGGAGTGGACAAAATTAAAAGCAGGATCAAATAAAGGCGGTGAGATCATGAACTGCGGAAAATACAAAAATATGATGCCGGAATACATTTCGGGCGAGCTCGAGGATAATGACAGGGCTGAGTTAACTGCTCATCTTGAAGAGTGTGCAGACTGCAGGTCAGATCTCGAGACTGAAAAAGCTCTTCTGGCTTTTACCGCTGAAGAAATTTACGATATTCCCGACGGTTTGAATTCCGCCATACTTTCAAAGCTGCCTGTCAGAAAACCTTCATTCCGTATAAATTTCATGCGCTATGCGGTCGCAGCCTCATTTTTCTTCATACTGATAATGTCTTACCTTATGTTCGATATCGGTCCTGAACCCGTGTCTTTCGCTGAAGTTCAGACTGAAAAAAATGCCTCAAATTACACTAGCAGCTATGTAATAGGCTCGGAATACGACGAACTCATATCATATAATTCTGAGCTTTATGACGATGACAAATGGGTCTCCGATGAGACAGGCATTTTCGATTCCGAAAGCGATCTGATAAACGACATTCTTACTCTCGAGGAGCTTGAATCCTACGACAGTTATCTGAGTTCTCTTTAATTTTCACGGCAAATATTTATTAACTTTAGCTGTTTATTTTTCACGCGCAATACCTTATATTACATACCTTTAAAAGAACTTAATGATTTCTAATTAAAAGGGAGCCTGAAATTGGAAAGATTTTTCGAAGAATTCTCCGCTGAAAAGGGGAAGGAAAAATGGATGGAGGAGGTATTAAAGGACCTCAAAGGAAAAACATACGACAGAATATGGTGGAAGACCTACGAGGGATTTGACCTTGAGCCTTATTACAAGGCCGCAGACCTTGAAGGCATAGTCATTCCTGACGACTGCCCGGGCGAGTTCCCGTACCAGAGGAGCGCTAAACCTGCAGCGGAAGAAAACAAATGGTCAGTATGCCAGGAGATCTCGCAGAGAGACCCGGGTGACGCAAAAAAAGCGGTCGCCGATGCGGTAAAAGGCGGAGCAGAGTGCATTGATCTAAAACTTAACTGCGAACTCGCTTCGGGTAAAGCCGGCTGCGGGTGTAAGTGCGGATGCAGACCTGAATATACGAGAGGCACAGTCATCAACACAAAAGATGACCTGGCAGGAATTACAGCATCTCTGGACGGCGCAGGCATCAATATTGAGGCCGGAGTCGCATCAAAAGATATTTTTTCAATGATTGAGCCTAAGCTCGCTGAACTCAAAGGCTCGATAGACAATGATCCTTTGAAGGAACTTGCTCTGAACGGAGAGTTCGCAAAAGGTGAACAAAAAAGGTTCGAAGAAGCTGAATATATTTTTAATAAATGCTCCGAATATAAAGATTTCAAAGGAATGACAGTTTCCGGAGTTCATTTTCACGATGCCGGAGCGACTATAGTTCAGAAGATCGCGTACATGCTTTCAACGGCAGTTTATTACAAAGAAAAATTCGCCGGGAACAAAAGTTTCACGGATTTTAACAGGAATATAAGGCTTTCCTACGGCGTCGGGCAGTATTACCTTCTCGAGATCGCGGGACTTAGAGCTTTAAGAACGCTTTGGGCGAACATAGCTTCGGCTTACGGCGATAAAGACTGCGCGCCTGACATCCACGCTGTAACCGGTCTGTTCAACAAGACAGTTTATGATCCGTATGTGAACATGCTGAGGACGACTACAGAGGCTATGTCTGCGGCGGTCGGAGGCTGCGGCTCAATGACGGTGCTGCCTTACAATATCTGCATAGGTGAATCCGACTCTTTTGCCGGCAGGATCGCAAGGAACACCCAGCTTATTCTGAAAAACGAGGCTAAATTCGACAGGTTCGTAGATCCGGCAAAAGGCTCTTATTTTATTGAGAAAGCGACAGACCTGATAGCTAAAGAGGCTTGGGCACTTTTCAACAAGATCGAATCGGAAGGCGGAATTCTGGAG
>Ga0265294_10008001_pt1 | contig 12432 bp, 12 predicted proteins | sample MunlanPumphouse3_FD_192504 | JGI IMG/M metagenome (GOLD analysis project Ga0265294, IMG submission 192504) | Groundwater microbial communities from a municipal landfill in Southern Ontario, Canada - Pumphouse #3 | ecosystem: Environmental > Aquatic > Deep subsurface > Groundwater | place... | reverse complement strand
TGAGCCAGAGACAGAACCCATCATGATGCTTTGCTGTGAGGATGAGCATCTTGAACCCTGCTTCCTGTAGTGAGGTAACCCACTGCTCGGCATTGAAGTCGGTCGGGTTGAACAGGAGAGGATCCTCCGAGCCATTACCCCATTCACGGCCTGTGAAGGTGTTGATGCCAAAATGAATGAAAGCCGTAAGCTCCAGTTGCTGCCATTCATACTGGCGTTGCGTGGGTACCACATACGCAGCCAACTTTATCTTCTGATCGGAAGTAAGTATATCAGGATACGTCAGTTCCTTTTCGAAATAGGTGTTGGCTCGCTGGTTGCATCCCGTAAGGAATGCAACTGTGAGTATCGACAGGGTAAAAAAAAGTTTTCTCATCTCAATTCTCTTTGAATTTAGTCCTGAGCAAAGTTACTATTTTTGATGCAATATCAAACAAAAAAAGCCACCCCTTTTGGGGATGGCTGGAACCGATAAAGTGTCGCTTCTCTTATTAATTTGTTAAAGCGGCAGCTTCTTCTACTACCTGGCTCAATGTGTCAGCAGCAGCAGCTTCAGCTTGTTCAATAGCCATTTGAATGCTATCTGCCTGTGCTTTTGCGATGCTGTCTAATTTAGCTACCTGAGCAAGACTGTCGAGTCTGGCTTTTTCAGCTTTCACCTGAGCATTGTTGCAAGAAACTAAACCTAAAGTTGCAATAGTAGCAACTAATAACAATACTTTTTTCATTCTTTAGTAATTTTAAACGATAAATAAATTTGTTTATATAAAAACGATACAAAATTACATCAAAAACATGTTATGCAGCAGGTTTCTTTGAAATATTATAGTTAAATGATGTTAAGTATTCGATGCTTACGAATAATTTTAACTGAATTTATAAAGAGAAACTGGTTTTTATGCGATTTCAGGCAGGTGGATGCTTCTTCAACGATGCAAGGAGAGTTGTTTTGCGTTGAAATGGTACTTCCACAAAGGGACAATAAAACCGAATATAGTTGACCTTGTCTGTAAAACTAACTGTAGAGAAAACGTTTAATACTCTTCTTGGGTGTCTTTTCAAATTCTTTGTCCACAATCTCTATCGATTGGATTCTCTCGTATTGAGCCACTGTTTTATTGAGGTTTCCCTTATTTTCCTGCATTATCTCATCAAGCATCTCCCGGGTGATATTATTGGCATTCACAGCAGCCATATCAGGATATACAAGCGCCATCAACTTGTATTCCCTTAGAACAACCACACTCTCGGCAATGTAGGGCAAGTTGTTCAATCGTGATTCGATCTCTTCGGGATAGACATTCTGTCCATTTGCTGCCAGCAGCATATTTTTTATACGCCCTTTAATGAACAGTCGTCTTCCAATTAATATGCCCGAGTCACCGGTTTTTAACCAGCCATCCTCAGTGAATGCATCTTCCGTCGCTTCGGGGTTCTTGTAGTAACCCTTCATCACATTTTCCCCTCGTACCTGAATCTCTCCTGGAATGTTCTTCGGATCTCCCGAATCGATGCGGGCTTCCATGATCTTATCCAGTACTGAGCCACACGAGGTGGGTACAAAGGTATCATGGTGCTCATAGGAAATGAGTGGAGCACACTCCGTCATTCCATAACCCACGGTAAAAGGGAATTTCATTCTGTGAAAAAATGCTTCAACCTCCGCGTTTAATGCGGCACCACCTATGATCACCTCTCTGAAATTACCACCCAACGAATCAATCAGCGATTTTCTTATGCGGGATAAAATAAGGTGGTTGATGCCGGGTACTTTGAGAAGCATCTTCACAATCGGTTTCTCAATCACAGGTAGAATTTTTTTCTTATAGATCTTTTCAAAAATAAGGGGAACAGTGAAGATCAGATGGGGCTTTATCTCCTTGAGTGCAGTGACCAGGTTCTGTGGTGTGGGGATGGTACCCAATAAGGTAATATGCACACCCGTTGCCAATGCATAAAGAAAATCGAAAGTACACCCATAGACATGCGCCAGGGGTAAAAATGCCAGATTTCTTTCTCCGCGAAACAGAAGATTTAATCGCTGGCCATAGATAATGTTACCGGCAAGATTATTGGCCATGATCATCACACCTTTACTAAATCCGGTTGTCCCGGAGGTGTAGTTGATGCAGACGACCTCTTCATTACTCACTACGGCATAGCGGATATCCTCCGTTGAGAATCCGTCATGGTAGTGTTGCTGGAATCTTTCTGCCAGTTTGTTCAACCGCTCTGCTACATGCTCATCTTCGCTTTTCAGTAGTGAAAATGAGGGTATCTCAATCACAGGAATTTTAATCTGCTCATTATCAAGCGAACTCCAGAGTGACTCACTTGCAAAGAGCAGTTTCGAATCGGAATGGGTGATAATTTGCGCAATACTCACCGGATTGAATTCATGCAGTATGGGTACAATCACGGCTCCATAGGTGATCGTGGCCATAAATACCACGCACCAGGAGGAATGATTCTTGCCTATAAGTGAAACCTTATCCCCTTTTTGAATTTCTAGCTCACTAAACAGAAGGTGCAATTCCGCGATCTTTTCGGCTAATTCACCATAGGTGTAGGATGTGTCTCCTTTATAATCGGTTAACGCTGGCAAATCCCAGTTCTTTTTAAAACTCTCTTCGTATAGTTGAATGAAATTTTCTTGAATCATAATTGCACATATTAGTGATATATGTGCAAAAATAACACCTTAATATTGATTCACAAAGAAAATAGGGCAATATATAGGAGTAAAGTTGTAATTTTGTGGTTTCAAGATTTCCAATAATTTTAAAACGTCGTAGAAATCCACCATCACAGCCGTTTTTGGGATAGCGACCGAATGCATATGATCGATCAAACAATCTTTAAAAATAAAACAGCCGCTTATTTTACGTTAGGCTGCAAGTTGAATTTTGCAGAAACATCAGCTATAGGAAGACAGCTCCTGCATGCAGGGGTGACCCGTACACGAAGAGGGCAACAGGCCGATATTTGTGTGATTAACACCTGTTCGGTGACGGAACTGGCTGACAAGAAAGGACGTCAGACCATCAGGAAGGTGATTCAGGATCATCCCGACGCGTTTATTGTGGTAACCGGGTGTTATGCCCAATTGAAACCTGATGATGTGGCAGGTATCGACGGTGTGGACCTGGTACTCGGTGCAGAGCAGAAGCTGGATGTGGTGAAGTACCTTGATGACCTGCATAAAAAGGAAAAGGGAGAGGTGATTACCTCGAAAACACATCGCATCCGTTCGTTTGTTCCTTCGGTATCTGCTGACGACCGTACTCGTTATTTTCTTAAAGTACAGGATGGATGTGATTATTTCTGTTCTTTTTGTACTATTCCCTTTGCCCGCGGACGCAGTCGTAACGGTTCCATTGCCGATCTGGTACGTCAGGCTGAGCAGGTGGTGGAGGAGGGGGGCAGGGAGATCGTACTTACCGGTGTGAATATCGGTGATTTTGGCCATTCCACCAAAGAGAGATTCATTGACCTCATCACCGCACTCGATCAAGTTGAAGGGATAGCGCGTTATCGTATCTCCTCCATTGAACCCAACCTACTCTCGGATGAGATTATTGACTTTGTGGCTGCGTCGAAGCGTTTTGCCCCTCATTTTCACATGCCGCTGCAGGCAGGGAGTGATGCGGTGCTCAAGCTGATGAAACGACGCTATGATACGGCATTGTTTCGTCATAAGGTAGAAAAGATTAAAACAGTGCTTCCGCATGCTTTTATTGGTGTGGATGTGATTGTGGGTGTACGGGGTGAAACGGATGCCTACTATGATGAGAGCAAGGCTTTCATTCAGTCGCTCGCTATTTCTCAACTGCATGTGTTCACCTATTCGGAACGACCGGGAACACAGTCACTACAGATAGACCATGTGGTAGATCCGAAAACGAAACATGCGCGCAGCAAGGCATTGCTCGATATCTCCGACGACAAACTGCTCCGGTTCTACGAGACACAAAAGGGAACAGCCAGGAAAGTATTGTTTGAACATACTAAACGGGGTGATCAAATGCACGGGTTCACCGAAAATTATGTAAAATTGTGCGCCGATTACGATCAGTCGATTGTTAATGTACTATCGGATGTGACAGTTGGTGTGTATGATGAGGAGGAAATGTCCATGAAAGCTGTTTTTTAATGGGTGGTCACAGGGAGAAAAGCATGGTATATTATTTATTGTATGGAGTATTGTATCTCCATGCACTCTTGCCTTTTCAGTTATTATACGTGATGTCTGATATCCTGTATTGGTTCGCCTACTATCTCGTGAGATACAGGAGGGTACATGTAAGGAGAAATCTGACAAATGCATTCCCCCATAAAACAGCAACGGAGATCGGCAAGATTGAAAAAGCCTACTACCACCATCTCTGTGATTATTTCGTTGAGTCGGTGAAGACACTTCATATGTCAGAAAAAGAGGCGCTTGAACGAATGAAGTTCGAGCATGTAGAGATTATTGAGCAATGGACCAACGAAGGGAAATCATGTATGTTATGCCTGGGGCATTATGCCAATTGGGAATGGGTCACCTCCATTGGGCTGCATCTTTCACCAAAGGCGGAACTAGGGCTTGTTTACAAGAGACTCCATTCAAAGGCTTTCGATCTGCTCTACCTTAAGATCCGTAATCACTTTGGTGCAGAACCTATTGAGATGAAAAGTGCATTCCGAAAGATGATCCGACTTAAGGGTGAAGGCAAGACGATGACGGTAGGTTTTCTTGCCGATCAGCGACCCTCCAGAAAACAGGATCAGTACTGGACCACCTTCCTCAATCAGGATACGCCTGTACAGACCGGAATGGGCAAGATTGGTGCTCACTTGGCGATGCCGGTAGCTTACCTCGACATCACCAAAGTGAAACGGGGTTATTATATAGGGAAAATTGAGGTTTTGTCGGCCGACGCCAGCAAGGAGCCGGAGTATGGCATCATGGAGCGTTATATGCGAAAACTGGAAGAGACCGTCTTAAAGGAGCCGGCCTATTACCTATGGTCACATAACCGCTGGAAGTTTAAGAAACCTGTGGGTGTATAATTCTTTTTTTATTTTCAAAGCTGAGAAGAAATGGTAAAAACATCGGTGGTTATATTGAACTGGAACGGGAGAAAATTGCTTGAACAGTTTCTCCCTTCAGTGGTTGAGCACTCTCTAAGCGATACGTGCAGCGTGGTCGTTGCCGACAACGCCTCGACTGATGATTCCATCGCCTTTCTGAAAAATGATTACCCCTACCTGCCATTGATCATTCTCGATAAAAACTACGGGTTTGCCGACGGGTACAATAAAGCGTTGCAGCAGGTATCATCGGAATATGTAGTTTTATTGAACTCAGACGTGGAGACAACGCCCCAATGGCTACAAACACTGATCACATTCATGGATTCTCATCCTGAGGTGGCTGCCGTGCAACCTAAGATCCGCTCTTTCCATGAGAAGCAAAGGTTTGAGTATGCCGGTGCTGCGGGGGGCTTTCTTGATCGTTACGGTTATCCATTTTGTAGAGGCCGAATACTGGGGGTGGTAGAAGAAGACAAGGGGCAGTATGATAGGCCGATACCTCTTTTTTGGGCAACAGGTGCCTGTCTCTGTATACGAAAGAAGGAGTTTACCGAAGCAGGGGGATTGGATCCGCGTTTCTTTGCACATATGGAAGAGATTGATCTATGCTGGCGGTTAAATGCGCGTGGACGTAAAGTGATGTGCGTACCTGCATCGGTTGTTTATCATGTGGGAGGGGCATCACTGAGTAAGGATAACCCGAGAAAAGTGTATCTCAACTTCCGCAATAACCTGTTGATGCTCCATAAGAACCTGCCACAATCGGTCTATCATTCAACTTTTCTGATACGTTATCTTTTTGATGCGCTGGCTTATCTGCACCTGTTGCTCCAGGGTGACTGGAAGGGGGCAGCTGCTGTATTGGAAGCTCACCGTGATTTCCTGAAGATGCGCTCATCCTTTCATTCACTCCGGCATGAAAATATGCGTAAAATGAGCGTGAAACATATTCCAGTGCAATACCGAAAAAGTATTTTACTACGTTACTATCTGAGGGGGAAGAGAACCTATGATGCAATGATCGGGACTGAGCAAATGTTCACTCAAAATGGAAGCTCAACGTAATCATTCGTTGCGTTGCCTTTGACAGGGATTGTGCATATTTTTGAAGTGATGTATCTTTCAGATCGGAGCGTTCCTTTTCCAGTATATCAATCAAACCGAAACTGAACTTCAACTCTGGCGCTATTTTAAATAACGGCAGATAAAAATCGCACCCTACACCAACCTCAATACCCGCATCATAAGGTTTCAACAGAACGGTCCTGTTTTTCCGGGAGGCCAGCTCCATGCTCCCGTAACCTCCCAGAAGTGCATAGGGCCTGAAGTTGTTGTATCTCTCACCCGAGATCTTGATATGCAGCGGCAGCATGAGATAGTTGTTTCGGATGCGTGCGGCATATGTTTCACCCGATGTTTGCTCCCTGAATAGAAAGTGCTTGTCACCAAGGTAGAGCGTTGGTATGGCACGCACGTTCATGTATCTGCTCAAATAAAGATCGCTGATTATTCCCACAGTAAAGCCGGGTGAATAATGAGGGATCTCGGAAAACCAAACCTCGCCATTCTCATTCACATATCCCGATTGTGTAAGGATGAGATCCTGGGTATGCAAGCCAAGGGTGAACCCGAGGTGGAACAACCGGTAATCGGCATAGGGCTGGTGTTGCAGCTTACGTTCCTGACCCGAGATTTGTGCTGAAAAACAAAACAGCAATAGAAGCAGATAGGTTGTTCTTTTACGCATTCATTGTTTAAACGCAGTTGATCAACAGATATTGTCTCGCCCGATGGATAAAGATAGGTGAAAACAATTGTTTATTCATAAAAAACTTTTTACCTTTGCATCAACAAAAATCCCATTTACATTAACTAACTTATTATTCATTATGGCTTACGTAATTAGTGAAGATTGCATTGCATGCGGAACTTGTATCGACGAATGTCCTGTTGATGCCATATCGGAAGGTGATATCTATGTGATTGATCCCGATGTATGTACTGACTGTGGTACATGCGCAGAAGTATGCCCCACCGAAGCAATCCATCCAGAATAAATGAAACTGGCATTATGGAATAAAAAAAGCTGGACAATCACTGTTCAGCTTTTTTTATTGACAGGTACAAAAAAAACGCCTCAAGAAGAGACGTTTTTTAATCATCATGTAACGATCTTTTAACCGTTTACTTTTGCCATGTGAGCCACCAGATCAAGCACCTTGTTGGAATAACCCCATTCGTTGTCATACCAGCTGATTACTTTCACGAAGGTAGGGCTTAACTGGATACCTGCCTTCTCGTCGAAAACAGAGGTACGTGCTTCGCCGATGAAATCGCTCGATACCACATCTTCGTTGGTATATCCGAGGATACCTTTCAGTTCGCCTTCGGAAGCTTCCTTCATCGCTGCACAAATCTCTTCATAGGTGGTCTCTTTTGCCAGACGTACGGTGAGGTCAACCACAGAGACATTGAGTGTGGGTACACGCAACGACATACCGGTAAGTTTGCCATTCAGCTCGGGGATCACCTTACCCACTGCTTTGGCAGCTCCGGTAGAGGAGGGAATGATATTGGCTGAGGCTGCGCGGCCACCTCTCCAGTCTTTAGCGGAGGGACCATCTACAGTCTTCTGTGTAGCTGTAGTGGAGTGCACGGTAGTCATTAATCCTTCGAGTACGCCGAACTTGTCATTCAGTACCTTGGTGACAGGAGCAAGACAGTTGGTGGTACAAGAAGCGTTGGAGACGAATTGTTCGCCTTTGGTATAGGTCTTTTCGTTCACACCCATCACGTACATACGTGTGTCATCCTTTGAGGGTGCAGACATCACCACATATTTGGCACCTGCATCGATATGTAACTGTGCTTTATCTTTCGAGAGGAACAAACCTGTAGATTCAACTACATATTCTGCACCCACGGCATCCCATTTCAAATCAGCCGGGTTTCTTTCAGCACTTACACGGATGGTGTTTCCATTTACCACCAGGTTCCCATCTTTCACTTCCACCGATCCCTTGAACTGTCCATGGATAGTGTCATATTTTAACATATAAGCGATGTAATCCACATCGAGCAAGTCGTTGATACCCACCACCTGAATATCATCTCTGTTTTGAGCTGCACGGAAGACCAAACGTCCGATGCGACCGAATCCGTTAATACCTACTTTAATCATACCTTATTGAATTTTATTATTAAAAGTGTTCTGTCTCTTTCTTGTCGAAATAGTTCCCGCTATGACGATAAGCGCACTTACTTATCCCTATGTTCCTATTAGCATGTCGAAAACGATCCCAAAAACCATCTTTTTAAATGAGTTGCAAAAATACAAAATCTTTTCTTTTTAACGAAATTATTTGTATCAAAAAACCGTAATTTTTTGGTTTTGAGATAGACAAATGCCCAGATCTGACAGGAAAAAGGTGCGGTGATCCATGCAACTAGAATGCATCCGCTAAGAAAAAGTTGATAAGTTTACCCGCCGGATTTTTTTTCTGTAATATAAATCAATTAATTGGAATCAAAACAATGGAAAATATCCGGAAAAAAAACGTATTATTGTACAAATTTAGATGTAAGCAAAATTATTTATCATAAGATTTATGGCGAAAATCAATGTTTCTGTTATAAAAGTGCGTATTAGGGGAAAACTTATGGTAAAAGAGGAGACCCGTAACTTTTATAACGGTATCTTCATCGATTTGGGCGAGTTGATCATGTTTACCGGTAACGTGATTAAACAGATGTTCCATCCACCCTTTGAGCATCGTGAATTGGTCAAGCACGGCTTTTTGCTGGGTAATAAGTCATTTGCACTGGTGGTGGTCACCGGTTTTATCATGGGACTGGTACTTACCATGCAGATGAATCCTATTCTTGCCGACTTTGGTGCACAGACACTTCTGCCAGGAGTGATTGCCGTGTCGATGATACGTGAGCTGGGACCTGTGATCACTGGACTGATATGTGCGGGTAAGATAAGCTCGGGTATAGGAGCCGAGATTGCCGCAATGCGGGTAACGGAACAGATCGATGCGATGGAGGTCTCCGGCACACGTCCCCTGAGTTTCGTTGTTGCTTCACGCGTTTTGGCCACCACGCTGGTTGTTCCGCTACTCGTGTTATTTGCTGATGCCTTTAGTCTTTTCGGCGCCTTTCTCGCAGTGAACATATTCGAAGATACATCTGTTACACTCTTCGTGAATCGATCATTTTCATTGCTTGGTTTTATCGACCTGTTTCCATCCACGTTAAAGACAGTATTGTTCGGTTTTTTTATCGGTCTGATCGGTTGCTATAAAGGATATACCGCGGGCAGGGGCACCGAATCAGTGGGAAAGGCAGCCAACTCAGCCGTGGTTGCATCATCATTAACCATTTTCGTGATTGATTTGGTCTTTGTATTAATCACCAGCATTCTGTAAATCGATATGGATAGAGAGAAAGTGATCATTGTGGATAATTTGTATAAGTCCTTTAAGGATAATCATATCTTGCGCGGTATCGATCTGACGCTTCACAAGGGCGAAAACCTGGGGATTGTGGGCAAATCGGGTATCGGCAAATCGGTACTTACAAAATGTATTGTCAGACTGATTGAACCTGATGCGGGTGACATAGACGTGTTGGGAACAAACGTACTTGCCTGTGACGATGGTGAGTTGAATGAGGTGAGGAAGAAGGTAGGTTATCTCTTTCAGGGAGGGGCATTGTACGATTCTATGAGTGTACGTGAAAATCTCTCATTTCCCATTCGTAGGACACAATTCAGGGATAAGGAACATGATACGGAGGAGTTGATTGAACGATCGCTCAGAAGTGTGGGGCTGTTGGATTCCATTGATAGCATGCCATCGGAGTTATCGGGGGGGATGAAAAAGAGAATTGCATTGGCCAGGACATTGATCCTGAATCCGGGAATTATTCTCTATGATGAGCCTACTACCGGACTGGACGCGGTGACATCGGGAGAGATCAGTGAGTTGATGCTGAAAATTCGCGAAGAGTATAATACCGCTTCCATTATTATTACGCACGATATGAAGTGTGCCAAGATTGCTACCGACAGCATCAAAATTATGAGTGAAGGAATATTCAAAGTAGAAGGAACGTACGATGAGTTAAGTCGTAGCGATGAAAAGGAGATACGTGATTATTTTATTTAGCAAACAGGATTAAAGATGAAAAGAACAAAGAAGGCATTAAGGCTGGGTATTTTTATGGCTTCAGCTCTCATATTGTTTATCGTGGCGGTATATCTGATAGGAAGCAAACAGAATCTCTTCTCGTCAAACACCGAAGTACATGCTTCGTTCAAGGATATCAGGGGTTTGATGTCGGGTAACATCGTCCGTTTTGCCGGAATCAACATCGGCTCAGTGAATGATATCCGAATAGTGGCTGATTCTTCAGTGATCGTGACCATGACGATAAGGGACGCCTACACCGATTTTATTTACAAGAACTCTGCTGTTCAGATAGGGCAGGAGGGTTTAATGGGAGGGAAGATCGTACTTATTTCCAGCGGTGATCCTGCAACCGGTAAAGTGGAGGATGGCGACTATCTACCGGTTGCCGATGGGCTGGATATTCAGGCAATGATTGCTCAGGCCACAGAGATGCTTGATGAAGCAAAGGGTACTGTTGCCAACTTGCGCTCTATCACCGGAAAGGTTGATTCAGGCGATGGGGATATAGGACGCCTGTTGAACGAGAATTACCTTACTGATGCCTTGGAAACAGCCACCAGCAGCTTGAATGCATCCCTTTCTGAGCTGAATCAGATTACTGCAAAGATTAACAATGGAAAGGGTGATTTAGGCAAATTGGTCAATGACGATTCAATGACCACGGAAATGAATAAAATCATGGCCAACTTAACATCTACAACCGCTAAGGCCGACTCACTGGTGAGTCAGCTTCACCAGACCTCCTATTCAATAAATCATGGTGAGGGAGTGCTTCCACGCCTTCTTAACGACAAGCAGATGGGATTGAATGTAGATACTGCCATTGCCAAGGTGGATCAGGGAGTAGTGGAGATCACCAAGGCAGCAGAAACGATCTCTAACAGCTGGATATTCAGAATCTTTTCCAAGAAAAAAGTTAAAGACAAAGAAGTGGAAGAGGTAACTCATGAATTTAAAGTGAATCCGGGTGATACCATTATCATACCTTCAAGTGAAAACAATATGCCTGAAGTGCACGAAAACAGGTAGATATCTTATCTTGTATTTAATTAAAACTTAAGAAAACAACGATAACTTAAACAATTTGTTCCTTAGGGATGTTATCAAAGGAGAATTACATCGTATTTCATTTTATAACATTTAAAATATCATTGTCATGGGAATTTTATCATGGATTTTATTAGGTCTTATAGCCGGTGCCATCGCGAAGGCTATTCGTCCGGGAACAGATCCCGGGGGTTGGTTGGTGACAATCTTAATTGGTATTGTTGGTGCATTTGTTGGCGGATGGATTGGCTCTTATCTAGGATGGGGCACGGTGGATGAATTTAGCTTCAGAACGCTTCTTCTTGCCATTGGAGGCTCTTTCCTTGTGCTTGTGATCTATGCAGCTTTACGAAGGAAACACTGAAAAAGGAATTGATTGTATCATAAAGAGGGTGAATCACATTGTGATTACACCCTCTTATCGTTTCACAGCCTATATACATTTCATTGATTTCGTAAGATCTCTGGCTATCACTGATTCAAAGAAAATCAACTGGATGATTTATTACCCGTTAATGATTTCCCCGCCGTTGGGATGGAGACACTGGCCGCTCATGTAACTGGCGTCCTGCGAAGCCAGGAAAAGATAACAGGGGGCTACTTCATTGGGCCCATTTTTTCAATCTCTTTCTGAGTTGTTTTCTCATCTTCCGTTTCACTCAGGTAGGCGATGGCGATATCAGCGCCGTGAGATGAGATGAGAAGAGCAGCGCAGTAGATTTTCCTATGCCGCTGTCTCCACCGGTGATGAATTATCATATATATCATAAAGGGGGTGTAATATCGCCCGGCGATACACTCCCCCTCCTGAATAAATGATAGTGCAGGTTATTCCGATTTCGCTTCTGTGTTAACGAAGGAAACTGCAAGATCTGTCAGGGAAAGGTCGGTCGATTTCTCTTCATGCAGACTTGCCTCCAGCAATTGGGATACTTCAAAAAGACCCAGTGTTTTAGCCAATTCAGCTAAGCTGCCATAAGTGGCTATTTCATAGTGTTCCACTTTCTGCGAAGCGATGATAATAGCCACATCACGCACCATGGTACCTGCTTCGGTATCTTCCAGAATACTTTCCCCTTCTTTCAGGATGCCGTCAATGGCTTCACATTTC
>Ga0265294_10007999_pt1 | contig 12434 bp, 9 predicted proteins | sample MunlanPumphouse3_FD_192504 | JGI IMG/M metagenome (GOLD analysis project Ga0265294, IMG submission 192504) | Groundwater microbial communities from a municipal landfill in Southern Ontario, Canada - Pumphouse #3 | ecosystem: Environmental > Aquatic > Deep subsurface > Groundwater | place... | reverse complement strand
GAATTTCAATAAAAGGTGCTGTAATAATAGTTACAACTGTACCAATTATTGCTATTTACCCTTTCCTACAAAAATATTTTGTAAAAGGTGTAATGATAGGATCTATTAAAGGTTAATTAAGAACCTAACTGCTAAAATGGGATCTTCAAGTACTATAAAAATTATTATTTGATTAAATAAGGGGAAAGGTCTTCATGCCTTTTTCTTTATATCGTTTTGGGACAAAGTTCCTTACGATTCACTAAGACAATATCGCTTTCGATTCACACAGTAGTGAATGATAAACAATTTTTTTCTTGCAAAAGGGACTAAATGGTATTAGCGTATGGGGTGTAATTTTTTATGAAAATCTGTTTTAATTACAAACAAGGAAGAAATAATGATAAAGGAATTCCCATATGGTAATACTTTTTTAGAATTAGATATACCTTCAAATCAATTCAAAGGAGAGCTTGTTTCAAGGCTTCATAGTTATGAATCTGGAAAGACTGAAGTTGAATTAGTTGAGGATTCTATGAAAACTCCAATAGGTAGTAAAACACTTAAAGAATTAGCTAAAGCAAAAAGACGAGTTACTGTTATTGCAAGCGATCACACAAGACCTGTTCCTTCAAAAGTTATTATGCCACTTATTCTCAGAGAAATTAGAAAAGGAAATCCAAAAGCAGAAATTACAATTTTAATTGCAACAGGGTGTCACAGAGAAACCACAAAAGAAGAATTAATTGGAAAATTTGGTAGTGAAATTTATAAGAAAGAAAAAATAGTTATTCATGATTGTGATAAAGATGCAATGGTAAGAATTGGGACTTTACCAAGTGGAGGTGCCTGTATAGTAAATAAACTTGCTATTGATACTGATTTATTAGTTGCAGAAGGATTTATTGAACCTCACTTTTTTGCAGGTTTTTCTGGTGGTAGAAAATCAGTTTTACCTGGAGTATGTTCTAGAGAAACTGTTATGGCAAATCATTGTAGTGAGTTTATTGATGACAAAAAAGCAACAACAGGAATTTTAGAAAACAATCCTATTCATGAAGATATGATATGGGCAGCAAAAAAAGCTAAACTTGCTTTTATAGTAAATGTCGTTGTTAATATGGAGAAGAAAATAGTGTTTTCTGTTGCAGGTGATGTTGATAAAGCTCATAAAATTGGATGTAGTAAAGTTTTAGAACTTTTCAAAGTGAAGGCTAATGTTGCTGATATAGTAATAACAACTAATGGTGGATATCCTTTAGATCAAAATATTTATCAAGCTGTTAAAGGAATGACTGCTGCAGAAGCTAGTGTTCGTCAAGACGGAGTAATCATTATGATGGCAAAAAGTAATGATGGGCATGGTGGAGAAGACTTTTATCACCAAATGGCTGATGAAAAAGATATTAATAAAACATTGCAAATGTTCAGAAACAGTAATAGAAATCAAACTAGACCAGATCAATGGCAATCTCAAATATTAATAAGAGTCTTAAATAAAGCAAAAGTGATTTATATTTCAGATGCACCAGATGAAATGATTAAGAATTTTCATATGATTCCTTCTCATGATTTAAGGGAGGCTTTGCAAAAAGCTGAAGAAATACTTAAAAATCAAAATGCTTCTATTGTTACAATTCCAGATGGTGTATCGGTTATTGTGCAGTAAGAATTAATTAATATTTAGAGCCAAAAAGATGTCTTTAGTAATTTCTAAATCTTTCAAATAAAATGAAGAAAAAATAACCGATACTAAAGAAATAAAACCTTCCTTTATTTAATCATATTTATAGTAAAATTTCAAGTTTTATATAAGAATTATGAAATTTTATTTCTTTTAAAGAATTTTGTTTTTGATGTCCTTTTAAACCATTTATATGCTGTTTAATATTTTTGAAAAATATTACAGAAAATAAGGGAATTTGTTGAAGTTTTGTTTCAAATATGTAAATATTAGGTATTAGAGGGGTGCCTATGCAAAATTTACAAAAAGAGTATCCAGCGGTAATAACTAAGATGAAAGCTTTAAGATCTTCTCTTTCTAAGACTGAGAGAATTGTAATTGATGAAATTTGCAAAGACCCAGAGAAGGTTATTAGGCTTTCTGTAGCTGGACTTGCTGAAAACTGCAAAGTTAGTCAGGCTTCGGTTGTTAGGACTTGTAGAGCCATCGGCCTTGATGGCTATCAAGATTTAAAGGTTACTCTTGCTCAAGACATAATAACCCCCCTGCAAACTATTAACGAAGATATTTCACCTGATGATACTTCCAAAACAGTTATTGATAAAGTTTTTCAAAGTACTTATCACACTCTTCAGTTTACTCATGACAATTTAAAAACAGAAACTATTGAAATAGCAGCGGATGCAATAATGAAAGCTAATAATGTTTTGGTTATTGGACTTGGCAATTCTCATTCGATAGCATTCGATATGATTCATAAACTATTAAGACTTGGTATAAATGCTGAGGGATATTTGGATTCTCATCTTCAAACAATAAGGGCTACTTCTCTTACTAAAAATGATGTTTTAGTAGCAATTAGCCATTCAGGTTCAACAAAAGGTGTGGTCGATTGTGCTAAGGTCGCAAAAAAAAGACATGCAACAATTATTTCCTTTACCAATATTGGAACTTCTCCTTTAACTAAGATATCTGACATTAAAATTTTTACTGCTAGTAAAGAAACTCAATATAGGATTGTGTCTTTAGACTCTAGAATTGCCCAAATTACTATTATTGATTGTATATACACAATTATTGCTAGAAAAAAACCTAATGTTGTTAAAGGTTTTAGATTTATTGAATCTGCATTAAAAGATAAAAAATATTAAAGCAACCAAGTTGCTTTAATATTTTCATTCATTGTTTTATTTATTTTTCTTTAATAAATTTTCGACTGCACTTACCCATTCATGGTCTGGATCGTTTGAACGGAAGAAACCTTGATGTTTTCCGGCCATACTCCAAAGGAAGTAAGTGTTATACCCAGGGGCTCCAACTGTTGTATGATAGCCTTTAGGAAATTCAACTAAATCATCTTGTTTAACAGTATAAACTTCATCGATAGATCCGTCTTTTGTATACATCTTCTGCAAAGCAAATCCTTGATTGGGATCAAATAAGAAATAATAAATTTCTTCTAATATTCCTTCTCCCGGCATTGCATCTGTATCATGTTTATGTGGTGGAAATCCAGCCCAGTTTCCTGGAGTTACATAAGCTTCACCAATAGTTAAATATTTTGAATTGGTACTACCATCAACAATAAAAGTAGTTTCTCTTTCAAATGGTTTTTGACCAAGGGTTTTCATTTTTATCATATCTGGTGTGATAAGTTGAGGTTCTGTATCTTCATCAACTGGAGTTGCATTTACCACAATTTTTACAGACCAATCTGTTCTCACTGTAACTTTTTGATGGCGAGGAATATAAACTGCTGTTGCTTTTCCTTCGAAAACAGAACGTCTTGTTCCAATATTTTCATAAGTTGGGCCGTTTTTAAATTTAACAGTGCAACGACCTCCAAGTATGATAAAAACAGCTTCCTTTTCTTCACTAGAATAACTACATTCATTTCCTGAATGTAGTTCAATCATTCCAAACTCTAACATTTTTAGAGAGCATTTTCCAATTTCACAAATAGGTGAATACCCTTCTTTGGGAATATAAGTTTTCTTATAATTCATTTTTTAACTCCTTTTCTATTTCTAAGGCTTCTACTACTTGTTTTACATCACAACAAATAGCATAGTCACTATAATCAAAAATGGGTGCAATTCGATCAATATTTACAGAGATTATTGTTTTTGTTTGTTTTATTCCAACCAAATGTTGTTCACTTCCACTAATCCCAAAAGCAACATAAAGTTGAGGTTTTACTATTTTACCGGTTAATCCAACTTGATAAACATAGGGTACTACATAATGATTCACAGCTTGTCTACTAGCACCTTTTGCAAATCCAAAGTTATCAATTTGGTCTCTTAGTTCTTTTTCTTTAATACCATCTCCAAGACTAAACATTATTCTTTCATCCCTTTCATTGTCGAGGGGAATTTTAACTTCTTCAGCTTCAAGAAAATTCAATTGAGAGATAAAAGAAAATTTTTCTACTTCAATTTTAGAATTCATAAACAAATAATTTGCAAAAGCATTTGGTCGAATAGTTGCAATGGCTAAAGGACTTTTTACTTCAATTTGTGCCTCCAAGCTTTCACCAAAAGCTGGTCGAATATACAAAAGTTTACCATTATTTAAGGATTTAAGGTCTGTACAATCAGCACAAAGACCACAAGAAAGTTTAGCAGCACAAAGAGGGGCAATACTTCTCATTTTTACAGTTGCACCAAAAAGTAGAATTCCTGTTGTTTCTTGCATAAATCTTACAATTGCTTCAGCAGCTAATCTATCATCAGTTGTTTTATCAACTGATATTTTGGTTATTTTTCTAGTACCACTTGTGGTTAATTCATCTTTTTTAGTTTGTGATAAAACACTTCCTAAAACTAATGCTTGGGCTAAAAAGCCTAAGAGTGTTAGTTTACCAAGTATTTGAAGTGAAGTTTTCCAAGCTAATTCATCTGAAACGGGACAAACTACAAACGCAGGAGTCCCCCAACTAACTTTAGTAAGTGGTAAAACCTTTTTCTTTAAGGAGGATTCCTTAGTCTTTTGAATTTTTCTAATTTCTTTCCAAATGATGGTAGCTCCTTCTTTTGGATCTTCAATAAGGATAGATTCTCTAAGTCCCTGTTGAACCTTAATTGATCGCACAACTTTTGTAGGAGAACCTTTTAAACCAACTAGATTTTTATCAAATTTTAACTGTGTGTTATCAATTTTAATAAAAGGAACTTCATTTGCATGTGACATGCCGAATAAAGAAGGTGGATCAAGTTCTGAACCTTTTGGACAAAAGGAAATTACACATTTGTTTTCAAAAGAATATTCTAAGGTTTTTTGTTCTAGTAATCTTATAATTTTCCAATTTTTTTTTTCTTTTTTTACTGAAATACAATTAGTAAATACTGGCAATTCTAAAAAACTAGCAACTTCACAAGGAACTTGGGCGGTTTCAGAATCAGTTGAACGATTTCCACAAGCTACTACATCAAATGAGATTTTCATGTCTTTTTCTATGTATTTAGTAGCTTTGGCCAGTATTTTTGAAGTTATTAGGGTATCGCTACCTGCATAAAGTGAGTCGCAAATTTGATAAATTGAATCAAAAGGGTAGGAACATAATTTTTTTAATTGTGGATTTGGAAAATTATGAACCATTGAAAGTAAAACTATTTTGTCTTGTTTGTTTTTCTTTTGATTAATAGTAAAAGAAAAAGCTGCGCCATCTGCCATATTTATAGACATTTCTTTAGTTGAGCGGCTTCCATCTGCTAAACTTTGAGAGGCTACAGGTTTAATTAATAACAAAACATTCAATTACTCATCTCCTGGTAAATGCTTTGTAAAGCATTTACTATCTTTTTGTAAGTTCTAAAATTAGTTTTATAAAGCCCTGAATTTTCTTGTTTTGGTAGAATCTTTCTTCCTATTTTGGTAGTAGCCTCAACAGCTTGATTCCAGTCTGAGAAAGCACCTGCTGAAATTCCTGCTAACATGGCCGAACCAATTGAAGAATCATCGGTAATAACCTTTTCTAAAGGTTGATTTAACATATCACTAATTATTTTGCACCAAAGTTCACTTTTTGATCCACCACCAATTATTCTTAAAGTCTTGGTAGGCTTTAATCCAAGAGATTCTAAACTCGCCAAACAATCCATCAAAGAATATCCAACGCCTTCTAAGACACTTCTACAAAAATGGCCATAGGTGTGAGCTGAAGATATTCCAGTAAAGCTAGCTCTTAAAGCGCTATCTTGATAGGGAGTAATTTCTCCTTGTAAATATGGATGGAAAAATAGATTATCACTTCCAGGTTTTGTTTTAGATGCTAAACTGTCAATTTTTTCATAGGCTTTATTATCCAGAGGACTTGAGAAGGTATCTCTAAACCATCTAAGTGAAGCAGCACAAGTTTTTGTTGCTGTTCCTGGATACCAAAGACCTTCGATTAAATGTTTATAAGTAACCAATAAACCTGAAACGATTGGTTTAGGGGTAACTATACATATTCGTCCAGCAGTTGCTAATTTAATGGTTGCATCTCCTGAATGTATTGCTCCAGAGGCAAAAACTTCCATTACAGTATCGGTAGATCCCACTATTACTTTTGTTTTTGTACTTAAGCCAGTTTCTTCTGCAGCTTTTGCAGAAATATTGCCAACCATGTCTTCTGGTTTAACTATTTCAGGTAATACTTTTTTATTCAATCCACAAATATCACATAGATAAGAACTCCAAGAGTCTACCCTTGAATCTACTAACATACTTCCCATAGCTTCAATAGAGTCTGTAACAAAATCGCCTGTTAATCTAAAACGTATATAATCTTTTAAAAACCTAATTTTTTTTATTTTTTTAAAATTATCTGGTTCATATTTTTTAATCCAAAGTAATTGAGGAAGTGTCCAAGTTGGACTTGGTAAGTTAAAAGAAAGATTGGAAATTTTTTGTTTTTGTTCAGTTGTTAAAGCTGCACTTTCTTCTTTGCTCCTACCGTCAGACCAATAAATTGCAGGGCGAATGACGTTATCTTTTTCATCCATTAGAACTGCAATATGAGTACCACCATCAAGACAAATTGTAGAAATTTCTCCGGCTTTGATGGCAGTTTTTAAAAATAAAGTACTTAAATTTTTTTTAAAAGCATCATAAATAGTATATGGATTCTGCTCAATAAAAAGCGGTTTGGGGCAAATGGAAGGATATTCACAACTCGAAGTTGCAATTACTCTTCCATTTTGGTCTAATAAAGTGGCTTTTGTGGAGCCTCCTCCAAAATCAACACCCAATAAATACATTTATTACCCCCTACTGTAATAGTTCACTTATTTCTAATACTTTATAACCTTCTGGAGTACTTTCTTTAAGTACACTGTAGGTTGGTAGGTCAGTTGTTACTACGGTCTTAACTCCTAATCTTTTTATATCTTCCCACAGACCTTCTTCAACTTTTGTAGCTACATCTGGATACAACTCTTTTAATTCTATTCCCCCACAAGATCGAGCCAAATGCCCATGTAAAAATAGCTCTTTTAAGGTTGCTCCACTATTTTTTATTAATTCTCTTGGCTCATCAATTTCCATTAGATTCCTGGCCAATCTTGAAGGATCATGGTAAGTTATTTCTAGGTTTTTATTGACTTTTTTTAGTTTTCCTTCTTTTTCCATTGAAATCAAAAAAGCGACTGTTGTTATTATTTGAGCTTTTGATTTTACTTCCCAGCGAGCCATTTGATCTCTTGAAAAGAAAACATCATTGTTATCCAAACATACTACTGTTTTAGCCTCACTTTCATTCAACTCCTTTACCCAGTTCTTTGCAAACTGTTTAACTTCGTCAACAACTCCAACTAAATCCCAAGCTAAACTTCCACTTACAGTTTCTTTTTCCATTATTTTAAAGTCAATATTGTTTTTTTCAAGGAGTGTTAAAAAAGGTAAAGAAAGTGATTTCCATCCACCTCTATAAATTAATAAATCAGCTTTTTTATTATGTCTTGAAAGCATTGCTTTATATTCTTTGGTTTCTTCATCGTGTATGACAGGTAATTTTCCTTGCAATGTTTCATCTACTACTTCTTTTAGATGGCCTGTTAGCATATTTGCTACTACAGCTTTTGTTCTAGCTGCTCTAGTAAATACAGTAGGGTCATAACCTGTTGCACAATCATCAGTACAAGCATAGCATAAATTACATCTATACATCATATCGACTTGTTCTGAATTAAATACATATCCTCTTCTGTCCATTGATAGTACAAAAGCTCTACCTCTAGGAGTATCAGCTTCGTTTCCCGTAACTAAAGCCACTGGGCATAAATGTCTACACATCCAGCAGAACCTACATGCATCTTCAATTTTTTCAGTAGTTCTTTCCATTTCTTTTCTCCTATAGTCCAAGTTTGTATGGGTTCATTATTCCATTAGGATCTAATCCAGCTTTCATCACTCTTAATACTTCCATTGCCGGTCCGTACTGTTCTTTCATTAAATGTGAAACTTTTAAACCGACTCCATGGTGATCATTAATTACTCCCCCATTTGCAATTGCTGCTCTAACACCAGCATTCCAAATTCTGTTATGAAGTAAGATTGCTTCATGTGGATCTTCTGGAGGATTATCCATAATAAATCTATCATAAAGCATTGTTCCCCATTCATACCAATGAGAACAGTGTGCAATAAATCGAACGCCTTCAAATTGTAATACTGCTTCTTTCATAGCTTCATAAATTTTTGGCATGTTTTTATAGGAAGATCCTGTATCCATAGTTCCAAACATTTGTGGGTTATTCATTATATGACCTGGATAGAAGAAGGTAATTCTGTTTTTATACCATTTTTCTCCATATTCACTTCCACAGTCCATTGCTCCAAAGTCTGTGCAAATTTTATTTATTTTAACCATTTCATATTGTGCCATTTCTTTTGGTCCATCAACTGCAAAGTTCATGAAAGCACCTTCTTTTGAAAAGCCAATAACATCCTTAATAACAGAAGAAGTTTCAGCTCCGTCAAATAATCTCATAATTGGAGGTTTATAGCCTTCTTGCATTATGGTTCTACAAGCGTTTAAGCCTGTAATAAAATCCTTAAATAAATACGCTCCAAAAAGCCTTGTTTCCGGAATTTTTACCATCTTAAAGGTTGCTTTAGTAATAATTCCTAAAGTGCCTTCACTTCCTATAAACATTTGATTCAAGTCAGGTCCAGCTGCGTGTTTTGGAACTGGAAGAGTGTTTATTATTTTTCCATTTGGAAGTACTACTTCTAGGCTCATACATTGATCATCGATTTTTCCGTATTTAGTACTCATGATACCAATACCACGATGGGCTAAGGCGCCTCCAATTGTTCCTGCAGTAAGGCATGAAGGGATATGCATTATTGATAAGTTATTTTCATTGGCATACCATTCAAGTCTTTGGAAAATCATTCCAGCTTCTGCTGTAATAGTTTTACTAATCATATCTATTTCAATTAAATGGTCCATTCTTTTCATATCAAGTAAAATTCCACCAGCTACAGGTAAGGCTGCTCCTTGGCTTCCAGAGCCACCGCCCCAAGTTTGTACTGGTAATTTATAATAATTTGCTATTACTAAAATCTTTGAAACTTCTTCAGTAGAAGAAGGATGTACATAATATTGAGCTCTTGCAGGTTTTTGTGATTTGTCTGCCCATTCTCTAGCTACCCAGAAATAATCTGTTCCGTAGGCTAATGCTTCAGTTTCACCAATTCCTGCATTATCTATTCCTACTACATCTTGTAGTTCACTAAGAATCATATCACTCATGAATCCTAATTTTTCCATATAAAATCTCCTATAAATTGTTTTTTAATTTGATATTTTTTGTTCTCATAAATTTGATAACTTCTTCATAGGAAGGAGTTCCAATTCTGGCTCCAAAAATTGTGCATTTTAGCGCAGATGTAGCACTTGCAAATAGGCAACTATCATTAACGTTAAAACCTTTATTTAAAGCAAAAAGCATTGCTCCATGAAATACATCCCCTGCTCCGTTTGAATCCACTGCATTTACTTTAAAAGCCAAGTATTTTTTTACTTCATTTGAATCAAAGAAGGCACCACCTTCTTTCCCTTTAGTAACAACTAAAACTTTAGGGTTATATTTTTGGTTTAAAATGTGAATACTATTTTCAATTGTAGTTGCTTTTGTAAAGTCTAGGGCAAATTCCTCCGATGCTATTAAAATGTCTACGAAAGGCATTAATAATTTACAATTTTCCATTACAGAACCTGCATCTAGACTAACTAAGATTCCTAATTTTTTTGCTTCTTTAGCAGCCTCTAAGGCAAATTCTACATGATAACCATCTAAATGAAGGAAACTAGCTCCTTTCATTTCTTCAAGAACAAAATCTTTGGATTTTGGCTCAGGGACAGTTCCTTTGTAATATACACAAGTTCTAGAAGCTGTTTCTTCACAACAAAGGACAAAAGAACTAAAGGACTGATATCCTTTTTTGATTCTTAAGTTTTTTGTATTTACATGATATTTTTCAAAATCATTTTTTATATATTGGCCTGCCTGGTCATCTCCAACATTTCCCCAATATTCACAATCCATTCCAAGCTTACTAGCAGCTACCAAAGCGGTGGCACAAGGGCCTCCGCCTTGGCTTCTCATAGTTTGACAAGCTTTTTTGGTATCTTCTTTGGGATATTTATCAGTGAGAGCCAATATATCATAAACTGCTGATCCAATTCCGATTATTCTATTCATTTTTCTAGTTCCTTTATTCCTTGACTTCATCTATATTCAAGTCTGGAATATATCTACAGAATTCTTGAATGACTTCAGTATAGTCGCCTTCTATTTCAGCAAAGTGATGAATATAAGGTCCATAAATTATTTTCTTTTCCCATGCACTTCTATTTTTAAACCGAGCCCAAATATAAGTTCCAAAGGTTTTAGGTCCTTCTGCTGATTCAAAAGTCCCATTGAGAAGGGTATATTTTCCTTTTTCTTGTTCAAATCGAGCAATTGTAAATTTTCCATTTTTTACTTGGAACCATTCTCGCTGATTTACCATTTTTGCTACTGAATCTTTTTTCTTAAGAGAATAAGCAAAAGGGCCACAATGCCATAAAAGTTGAACATTCTTATCAGTTGGATGACGAACAGTAAATTCTCCAAAAAATGGCCTAGTTTCACCAAAAGCTGCACAAGCAAGGAGTAACATTGATAGGGTTCCGTGCAGGTCAGATTCACATCCTATAATTTTACCCTTATCAGCTAAAATGCTATAAGCGGTACATGGCATGGCTCCTACGGCTAATTGCATTGCAGTCCAACATTCAGCACTTATTGCTTTAAGGTCAAATTCTTTGAATAAATCTTCATAGAGTAATACAAAGGCATATTGTTTTTTTAATAAAGGTCTACTTTCTTCATCAATTTCATAATGGCTTTCAAAATATTTAACGCCTTCTACTAGTTCGGGGTCTCTTTCTTTTAAGATTTTGTTATATTTATCAATTATAACTGCTAAATTAATAGGTACTGTTTGAAGATCAAATTTTTCCATTAGTTGACTTTCATTGACCATTACTGAGCAAAAAGGTTTTGGCCTTAATCCAACTTGTCCAATTCTTAAATTTGTAAAGTTCTTTACCATGCAGGTAACTCTTGAAAATTTATCAAGTCCTTCCGCAAATATTTTATCTTCAATTGCACAATTTTCAATATAAGAAAATGGTATGTTCCTTCTTTCAAGTTGTCTGCTGATTCCAAAGATTCCGCATTGACTATCTGTATAACGCATTCCATCGCTAGCATATTCATCATCTAATGGTGCCCAAATTAGAACAGGTTTAGCTAATGGTTTTGCAACTTGAGCAATTACTTCCTCATTTCCAAAATTACAATTGATAAAAAATATAGAATCAACTTTTGCTTTTGTAAATTTTTCAATTACAAAAGGGACTTGATTTTCTTTGTATAATAAATTTTCTTTATTTATTCCTTCTATGTCTACGAAACTTACGTGAGAGGAAGTAAATTCTTTCTTAATATAACTTACTGCTTTCTTTCCTCTTTCTTCAGCTTTTTCCCAATTGAAAATTCCTGGTCGAGCAGAGACATCACGTCTAACTGGCACTAAACCTATTGTTACATGATAATTTAACATATTTTCTCCTAATTTATTTTAATATAATAATTTATTTAATAGTTTTTTTATTTAACCTTTAACGGCTCCGCTAGTAATTCCTTTTACTATGTATTTCTGCAAACAGAAGTATAATAGCAAAATAGGAACTATAGTCATTAAAAAGAAAGCAAAAGCATAATTCAGTTCTGATGTATTTTCGTTAAAATATATTATTTGTGCTAAAGGCAAAGTTTTTGAACTTTTTTTACGAAGTAGTACAATTGCTACATTGTAATCATTCCAACAGAACAAAGTATTTAATACAATTTGTGTTAAATTAACGGATCTCATTAGTGGGAAAACAATTTTCCAGAAAATTGTAAATTTTCCGGCTCCATCAATGAGAGCAGCTTCTTCTAGTTCATACGGAATAGTCTTTACGAAACTAGTTACAACAAGAACACTAATTGAAACTTGCATACCTACACGAGCTATAATGTAACCAATATTAGTACTGGCTAGTCCCAAATTATAAAAATTTAAATAAAGGCTTAACATTATACATTGAAAAGGAATTAAAATACCTACAGTAAAAACAGCATACATGATTTTGTAAAATTTACCTTTGTTTCTTGCCAATACATATGCAGCCATTGAGGTGACAAATACTAAAATTAATACTGAAGGTATGGTATTTAAAAGTCTATTT
>Ga0265294_10007998_pt1 | contig 12436 bp, 12 predicted proteins | sample MunlanPumphouse3_FD_192504 | JGI IMG/M metagenome (GOLD analysis project Ga0265294, IMG submission 192504) | Groundwater microbial communities from a municipal landfill in Southern Ontario, Canada - Pumphouse #3 | ecosystem: Environmental > Aquatic > Deep subsurface > Groundwater | place... | reverse complement strand
AGAAAAAGATTCAATATTTGCCATAAGAAGGCTTTTCTGGGAATAAGATTACTTAAGAAAAATATTAGAAAATTTAATTTAGCAAGAGAATTTGAAGATATATGTTAATTAAATTTAAAAAATGTCTATACTTACCACAAGGTTTAAATTATTAAATAGAGAGGCAGAGTTATCTTCTGGATTAATTGCTGGCGGATTAGAAAATTTAAAGAAAATTAATAGATCAGACTCTTTTTATTACGAAGCTTTTTATGCTTTAAGCATTGGTATTGAACGTTTATTAAAATTATTGATATTAGTTGAGGGAAGGCCTGCTAATTTAAAGAAAGTCGGACATAATCTAAGAGAATTATTTAGCATAGTAGAAATATCCTTTTCAGAAGATTCAATGGAAATGGCTATAATAGATTTTCTTTCTGATTTTTCAAACAGAAATAGGTATTCTATTTTAGATACATTGTCTTCTAATAATGAAGAAATATCATCTGAACCAATAATGGATTTCTATCAAACGATTGGACAGTTTATTTTAGAAAAACATAATTTTATTTCTTTTAAATATCTAATAAATCTACAAAGTTCTTGGATAAATTTTTTTCATATTGAAGAAGATTTTGAAGAAAATGAGGATCAAATGCAGATGTTATTAATACCTAAGAAAAAAGAATTTATAGCAAAATATACCTCTATGTATATTGGCAGGATAATCAATCCCGTCTTAGAAAGACTTAGAGAGGCTAGTTATAAAGATAAAGACATTCCTTGTCTTTATGAACATTTTCTTTATCTAAGTGGTGACGATAATTTTTTTAAAAGTAGAAAAACCTTTAGAAGAAGGTAGTATTGAAAAGAGTGCTAAAAGTGTCACTTTTGTCACTTTTTTGCTATAATAAAAACACGCACGAAGAGCGTAGAATAAGAGAAAATAAAAATGATTGAGAAAGCCTTGCAGGTATTAGAGATTTAATATTTCTAACTTGAAGAGCTCAGCCAATTTGAACTATCAGCCAATTCTAATACTGAATTGAAGGGAGAAGCTATTGTAAAATATAGCTTTTTGTCTTTTACGGTAGGGTTCTGAAGTAAATAATTTAAAAATTGTCTTTTTCCAGCTATATCCGAACTGTTTTCAAATATAGTTTTTGCTCTTCGTGCGACAGAAATAACGGTGGCAACGGTTGTTTGGTATTCGTAATCTGCGTTCGTATATTCTTCAAGCTCAATATTTAGACGTTGTAATTTATTTTGAAATTCTTGATGTTTATTATCATATGTATTCTTAGTAATACTATCATTGTCTGAGTCTAAAAACATATTCAATAGATTATCATCCATTTTTTTGATTTTTTCGTATTCGTTTCTTATTCGATTTACTTGAGTTTTATGGAAAGCTATTTCTGATTCAGTTTCTTTTCTTAAATCTTTTACTAATCTATTTTGTGTTTCTTCTGAGATAGTTTCGAATTTATTTAAAACTTCATAAACAGGGACTAATAGGTCTTTTTCGTTAACATATTCTCTTTTACATATCTTTTTAGCATTTGTGCAAGAATATAATATATATTCTTTTCCGTTTGGTTTTATCTTACGTTCTGGTGTCATCATACAACCGCAATTTTGACATCTTAATAATCCTTTAAGTAAAAACTCCTTAGAGAGCTTTTTAGAGGGCATTTTACGGCTTTTTTGACGAATAGCTTGGCATTCATCGAATAATTCTTTAGAAATCAATTTAGGGTATTTATGGAGATATGCTCCGTGTTTCTGAGATATGGCTATTCCACAGGAAAAGGAGTCTTTTAATATGTTATAAATAGAGCCTTTTGAAATATTATTTCCTTTTCGGGATTTAAGTCCCATTTCTGTGATTTTAATTCTTAGGGATTCCATAGAATAATTACCAGTTGCGTACATTTCAAACATTTTTTTAATTAAAGCACCTCTTTCGGGGTCTATAATTACATCTTTTTTGCCATCATCTAAAGATACATTAAGATAACCCAAACGAGTCTGTCCAAGCCATTCACCATTTCTCCTTTTTTGTTCATTACTTCTTTTTATGTTATCACTAATAGCATCCGAATAATATTTTGCTAATCCTAAGCTCATACCAAACCTAAATTTTTCAGTAGCACACATTTGATTGTTTATAATTTGTCCATCTGAAACAAAATGAAGTTCTATTTCGTTAGAGATAGCCATTTCGTAAAGAATAGCAACGCGTTTATCAAAAATACTACCCCTTGAAAGCCTATCTACTTTATCAAAACAAACTGCGACTTTTTCTTTTTTAGAAATTTCTTGAATAAATTCAAGTAATTTATCAAATACATCTCTTCTTTTTTTGTAAGCACTTTCATCAAAACTAAAAGATTGAATTATTTTAAATTCTTTTCTATTGCAATAATTTTTCATTCTTTCGGTTTGGGCGGGAAGAGAATTTCCTGCTTCTTTTTGGTCTTCTTGTGAAACCCTTGAAATATTTATAGCTTTCATATTAAATCTTTTTTATCTTTTCAAATATCTCGTGTTGTCGAGCTTGAAGGTTGGCATCAAAGACAATTCTGTATTCAAAGTTTTTGTTTTCTACTTGAAATTCTTTGAAGCCAAGTTCTTTGGCAAAAACAGTGTTAAAAATATCTTTGATATTACCTTTGTATGTTTTTTTATTTTTCTCGTATCCTTCTTTTTGATTTCCACCCTTTACTTCGATGACTAAATATCTGCCCTTTGTTGTTTCAACTAAGAAATCTGGGAAGTATTTAGCAAGTCGTTTCTCATCTGGATTATAGTATTCAAAATAAAACTCGTTGTGAGATGGGTCGTTAACTCCACCAGTGAAATAAACATCAACAACAGTTTCATTTTCATCCAAAACACCACGCAAATATTGGAACAAATCTTTTTCATCACCACTGTCAAAGTTATATGGGTTGATATGAAATCCTATTCTACTTTGACCCCATTTTTTGTTTGCATCTTCTCGATAAACAATAAGTCCATCGTGGCCTTTCTCACGAGTGATTTTAAAAGGATATAGTTTGGTCAATTCAAGTTCTTCTTCAATTATTTCTTTCTTTTCTTCATACTTGTAAGCATTATCCAAAATGCTATCAGTAATGAAAGATAATACACCGATATTATCATTTACTTTCTTAACAATATCTTTTCGAGAGAACTTGTTGTTTTCAAGTATTGCTTCGACATCAACACAAGGGAGATGGGTATAGCGGTTTATTACTTCAACTATTTCATAAAAAGTTAAATTTTCTTTTTGTTCAAGTTTTTTGGTAGCTTGGGTTTTTTGGTATCCAGCAATACCTTCTTTTAAGAAGATACCACCTTCGGCAATAAAAGCTTGGTGTTTTTCAGTATTAAACTTTCTAAAATCAATCTTGATTTTGTCTGTATCTTTTCTTTTAACAGAGATAATCTCTTTCAATATTTTATTTACTTTGAGTTTCTTCTTTCTTTCAATTTTTAGTTCGTGTTCAACCTGTTCCTGTTCTTTCCCTTGTAATTCTTCAATGTCAGTAGCAAAGTTATTCTTCAATTCCTTATCAAGGATTTTATAGTTATCGGTAGATAAGAAAATACGAGCAATAGTTGAATTATCTCCGATACTTCTCAAACATCTGGTTGATGATTGTAAAACAAAGATTGAGCTTTTTGGTTTTCTAAACAAAGCAGTAGCCACAAGAGAGCGACAGTTCCAACCCTCTGTTCCTTTTCCGACCAAAAGGATGAACTGTTTATTACTTTCTTCGGTATCCAGTTCTACAAAGTCATCTTTATTGTCTTCGGCTTCAGTATGGTATTCCAATACTTTATCAAGGCTTATATTTTGCTCCTTAAGAGTCTTTTCAAGCTTGGGGCGAAGGTTTTCCCGTAAGTCATCAATACTGGCAGAATAAAAGGCAATCTTTGGTAATTTACCCTCTAATCTATTCTCTCCATATTCAGTCCAGAAAGTTTCAACTATATTTTGGATAAAATTATCATCCTTTGTATTGCTATAATCATAAAAACGAACTTGTTTCAAAATACCTCGCTCAATACCTTCTTTTAGACCGTAGTGATAAACAACATCAGCAATCATTTTATTTTTTACATACGGAGTTCCTGTTAAATTGATAACGTTTGTAATTGGAGTGTTTTTGTGTAGATATTCAATTGTTTGTTTTATTTTTTTTAAATTACCTTCAAGGTCCTTTCCATAAGAGTGATGGGCTTCGTCAACAAAAACAGCCAAGCCATCGAGCTTTCTGATTGCTAATAAACGAGCATTTTCTGCTTCAACTTTTCCAAGATGTTTCACATCTTGAAATAGTCCTTGCTTGATATTGTTTGTTAAGTTTTTTGTTTTCAAAATTATCTTTTGAGAATTAGAAACAATTACATTGTAATTACCGATAGGAGCAAGAGGTGTTTCAGTATCTTCTAGATAGTAATATTTGACATTTAATAAAATATTTTCATATTCCTTTGGTAGAATCTTTGAATAATCAAAAGACTTAATTTCTTTCAAGCTTTCGATAATGGTTTTGTCTGGGGCAAATACAAGAGCATTACGAGCAAATCTATCATCGTTCTTGTGGTAAAAGGATAAAACAAAATCATAGACCATTATCACAGCCATCAGGATAGTTTTACCAGCTCCCATTGTTAGAGCGTATACTTGATTTGCATAATCAGCATCACCGAACTTTTCTTGAAGAAGTGCATCAATCTTTTCTGGTTCTTCGAGATAATCAAACGCTTCACTTTTAGAAAGTCCAAGAGCCAAAAGCAAGTCAGCTTTCTTATCAAATAGAGATTTGAAAATATCAACAGTTGGTTTATTTTTCACAACCTCTTTGAGGTAAATATACGTCTCAAAAGCTTCCATCTGTGGGGTATATAAAAAGCCAACCTTGCGAATATGTTTCAAGATATTTAGTGTTTCTTTTTCTACATTTGGATAGTCAGCATCACGCCACGCATCCACTTTTGTTTTTATTGTTTGAAGAAATAGATTATCCATAGGGGCTTATATTTTTATTACTTCAAAGTATTCTTCACCAAGCACATCAACAATCTTTATTGCCACTTCATAGTTTCCTTTTTTCTTGTATTCGTAAGTATATTCACATTTGACAACATCTGTTTTTGATGGAATATCAGTAAGTTCTGCATTAAAAAGCTTGCCATCGTAATCAATATCAATGGCGATACTATCAATGATTTGTTTAAAGTCCTCGACTTTGGCTTTTTCTTTTTTCTTTAATGCTTTTTCATTTTCAATTTCAAGTTTACGGATAAGTATTGGAGAGTAAAACTCTTTGATTTTTACCGAAAGTTTTCCGTCTTTCTGCTTGGCTTCAATTTCAGCTTCTGGCTTTTGCTTAAATACCAAGTTCTGTTTGTTAGTAAGAATATCTCGAACTTCGATTTTTACTCCTGTATTATTTTCTTTTTTTAAGTAATCAAGCGCATCGAGTTCCATCCCAGAACAGATAACAAGTACGCCTTCTTCAAAGGTTTCCTCATCTTTTTTTGAAGTTTTTTTTGGCGTAAAGTCGCTTGTTTTGTCGCTAACATTTTTGATGACATTTTTAATATCAAGTTTATTCAAAACCCTATTCATTGGCATTACTTTGACATAATTGTTATCAAGTAATCCATCAAAATAAGTTCGTTTAATTGGTTCTATACCATACAAATCCATTATTATACCTTTGGCTTCAAGCTCATTTTTAAAAACATCATAATCGTTTACATTAAATATCTTGAAACCGTCGCTTCCTTTGAAATCTTTTTCAAATAAAGTCTTTTCTTTTTTTTGTTTTTCAATGATTTGTAAAATCCTTTTTGATGTAGTTTGAACAGCTCCTATGTTAATATCACAACCAATCCATTTTCTACCAAGTTTTTGAGCAACAACTTGTACAGTTCCAGAACCCATAAAAAAGTCAGCAACAACATCACCTTCGTTTGAAGATGCTTTTATAATACGTTCAAGTAATTCTTCTGGTTTTTGTGTGGGGTATCCAACAATTTCTTTTCCATCACGCTTTATCTTATTTATATTCCAAGTTTCAGAAACTTGTTTTTCAAAAGTTCTCAACTCGCCATTATATTGATAACACTCTTTACCATCTTCTCCAATCACAACTTGTTTGTTGTAATGTTTTTCATAATACAGATTTTTATCTATCTGCTTTTCATAATTGAAAGTAGGGTTTTTTCCTTTTGAATAAACAAATATATTATCGTGGTCTTTTGCAAACTCGTTTGGATACTTACCAGAAACAAAATAATGCCAGATTATTTCATTTCTAAAATTGTCAGCACCAAATATTTCATCAAGTATCAAACGCAAATATGAACTTTTATGCCAATCACAATGTAGGTATATGCTACCAGTTTCAGACAATAGTTCTCTCATAATTTGCAACCTTTCAAACATAAACTGCAAATACTCATCTTTGTCCCACATATCAGTATATTGTTTTTCTTCAATCAAACTCTGCTGTTGTCCATCAATTTTTTGACCTTTTATTTTTACTTTCTTAACATAATCGGCCTTACTATCAAACGGAGGGTCGATGTAAATTAAATCAATTTTTCCTCTAAATTCTTTCAAAAGATGAGAAAGAACTTGGAGATTATCTCCCCAAAATAGTTTATTGAACCATTTTGCATCTTTATTTCCGTAAACTTCTTTTTCTTGGGCTGGATAGTATTCAATCCTTGATAAAGGTTTCTTACCAATCCAGTGAAGCATAGGTCTACCTTTAGCTTGTGATACTTCTTGTGATTTAGACATATAATTATTTTGTTTTTATTTTATTAAGGAAGTTATTAAAATCATTTTTACTAATTCTAAATTCACGACCTATTTTATAAGCTTTTAATTTTCCTGCTTTTATATATCTATAAATAGTCATAACATTGACTTGGAGCAGAGTAGCAAGCTCTTCTGTTTTATAAAATTCTTTGTTGTTTTTAATCATATTTTTTTATTTATTATACATTACAATGGTTTACATATCAAGTGCATCTAAAATGTAGTTTTTATTATTGATTTTATAAGGTTCGTATTTTTCAAAACTTTTATTTATTTGTATAACCCAATTTTTAAGATTGTTTTTATATATTAATTTATTAACTTCTTGTAAGTCTTTATTGTATTGGTACCATCTTCTTAAAGATAGTTTTTTAGATAAGATAGTTCTCAATTCTCTCATTCCGTTTTCGTCTTTTGATAATGCAAGTAATCCTATTAAATAAACTGCTTGCTTAGGTTTAATGTTAGAATTATTGAAAAGTATGGATTGGAGAGTTTCTTTAAGAGTAGGTTCGAGGGAGAAAATATTATAATTATTATTTATAATTTGTTTCCAGTAGCTGTTTATAACATCTATACTCATTTTAGAATCAAACATATTTTTAAATGTTAGTTCTTTTTTATAACCTAAATCATTTAAGACTTTTGTTAGCTTCTTTTTGTTATTAAATCTTAATTCAAATCGTATTATTTCTTGGAATTCTTTTCTTTGCTGAAATTCTTTGAATAAGGTTTTTTGATAATTTGTTTGGTCTTTATCAATGGCTCTTTTTTTATTTTTATTTAAATCAGCAATTTTGTCATATATTGTAAATTGATGTGAGTCGCTATGAATGTATAGACTTTGTCCATTATTAATGAATCTTGCTCGAGATAAGTCTAAGTTTTGACAAACATTAATTTTATTGATTTCGGAAATAACATAGTTAACGGTGTAATTGTCTCTTAATAAAATGTTTTTAGAAAAATGAACTGAGCTAATAGAAGCATTTTCAAGAACGGATAGGGAAGCGTTAACTCCCATAATTTGAAGCCTTTCTTGTAGTGTTTTAATTACTAAAGAAAAGTCTTTATTTTCAAGTTCTTCTAAGTTATTTAAATATAGCAATTTAGGAGCAGAAAATTCTATCCGCACCTTTTTACTAAAAGAAGGGTATTTTCGTGTATAGCCTGTAATTTTAGGAAAATATTTATTTATATTTTTTTCTTCTTTACTTGGATTTCTTACGAATTTTTCATATTGTTTTGTTTGGGAATGAAGCTCCCACCTTATCAACTCTTTATTATACGAGAGTGCTTCTTTTGGAATTAGTAATATTATTGTGTCAATCATATTTTTGTGATTTTAATTTATTATAGTAATCAGGATTTTGTTTTTTATCTTCTTCAATAAGCCAAGCAAAAACATCGACCAACTTTCTGTTGTCTTGAACTGAAATGTTTTTATTTTTTGTTTGACTTGTTTTTTCCATAATAAAAAATAATCTGATTGTGTGTTCAGATTATCTTATTATGGGTTTAGATTGACTTAAGACGATTTTAAGATAGATATTTTTTATTAATTTGAAATGATTGTTTTGTCGATGTACAAAAGTCTTTTATATTTATTTTTTCTAATTTTTGTTTGATTTGATATAGTGCATTATAATATTTTTTATCATCATCTTCACCTCTATCAATTCTTTCTTTTATATCAGAAAAAAACCACTCTTGAGATAATTCTTCAGGATTTTCAAATATAATATTTAATAAATGATATTCTTTTCCAAATTTTCTAATTTTTATTTTATTTCCCTTTATAAAAAAGATTGATTTCTCAGTGTCGAATGATAAATTTTTTGGTATAGCTTCATTTAGAAATTTTGGTTGGATTTCGATTTTTGCTTCGTATCTTAATTCAGAATCTTCATACCAATTTCCACTATTTTGAATTTTTATTATTTTAATTAGTCCTTGGTGCATAAAAGAAAATAGAATATGAAAGAATAAAAATTTTCGATTTAGGAATCTTTCTTTAGTGTAATACATTTCATCGTTTATAGAGTAGTATTCATTGTCTTTGTATTCTATAAATTCATTTTCAAAAATATTATAAATGTTAATTGTTTTTCCAAAATTATCATATTCTTCTTGCAGATAATTTCTAAATAATAAAAAGTGTTTTTTGTAGGTATATATATTTTTAGCTTGGCTTACAAAAGTATGCCTAATGATTTTTTCTTTATTTCTATTAAGCTCATCTTTTATGAAGAGTTTTAGATATATACTGATTTCTTCTTTAATTTTTTTTCTTTGTTCTTCGGTTGTTTCTATTTTAAAGGTCGTCCAAGATATAATTTGAGAAAACATTTTTTTTGCTATATATTCTGGATTATTTTCTTCGAGACTATGATTTATTTTTGTGTATGCCAGAGCTTTTTTAATATCTTCAATTTCTATTTTTTGTGTTTCGAATTTTTTAAAAAGATTAATAGGTTTTGTTTTTTTATTTTTTTGTTCCTGAAAATATTTATATGCACCTTTGTAAATAGGAGCAATAACTTCTTTGCCATTTATTTTTTGTGTAGGAATAGAAAAAGGATTAGATGAAAATATTCTGGCAAGTTCTATTGGGTTATCAATAATATATTCTTCTTTAATGGCATCCATATTAGTTTCTATATCTTTTATTTTTAAATTATATTTTTCAATAATAAAAACTAAAAAAGATATGTAATCAATAGAATCCCATTCCATAGGTTTTAGAAATAAGAATGCTGTTTTTGTTTTTTCGTTATCAAAGAATCCTTGAGAAATATCTTCGTATAAAAGCAGGCTATTATCATCAATATATTTATTGTCCAACAAACTTTCTTGTTCATTATAATGATAATTGTATTTGTGAGTATCTTTGTTTAATATTTTATTTTTAAAAATATCATTTGACATATTTTAACAATACTTTACTTTTTGATATATTTCAATATTTTTGCTATACTTTGATTAATAAAATATGAATTTAGAAAAAAACACAAGAAGAAATCCGTTTGTTGCATTATGTGAATATGCTTCACAGAATAATTGGTGTTGGAAAATTACTTGCACTACTTGTGGTCACTCTGCTTTTAAAGTAGCTTTTTCTAAATTGGTTCGAGGAGAACATCCTGATAATAATTCTTTTTGGCTAAATGGAAAAGAAAATCATTCAGCGCTAAAAGAGATAGGGAAATATGATGATTTTCGAAAAAGAAATATCGATAGTGATATTCAATTAAGGCTTGCAAAAATAGTAGCTGAAGCAAAAATTTGCGATATTCAAAAGATTTCAAGGTTCCCTGATTGGTTGGGTTATATAGGATTAGTAATACATTATTGTTATGATAATGAGGCATCTAAAATATTATCAGATTCGTTAATTTTGCAATTTATGGAGCTACTAAAGGATGATAAAAGCACAACAGAGTATTTAAAGAAAAAACAGTTAATTTCTGTTTACGACTTGGAGGAGTTAGAGGAACGCATTAAAATATTAAATTATATGATATAGATATTTAAAAGACAGTAAAGATGATACAAAAGAGATATAAAGATTCAACAAAATTATTTTTACTTTTTAAAGATGAAATTTATCCTAATTTTTTTAATGTGGAAATTTATTATGTCTAAGAAGCCTGTAGAATTAAATGTAAGTCCAATAATCCATATGTTTTTAGTTGGTAATTCTATAAATATGTTGCTTTTAAAATTAGCATCATTGTTTGATAAAAATAATAATGCTTTGTCTATTTATTATTTTTTTAAAAAAGAGAAAATTTCTAAAAATAAAAAAGAAGATATTAAATCTATTTTGAGTAGGTATAAAGATTTAATATCAAGGATATTGGCAATAAGGGGAAATTTAATAGGTCATCATAACGAAAAATTTTTTTATGATATAGAAAATGTTGAACTTAATAGAGCTTTTAATTTTACTTTTATAGAGATGGAATTATTTATGGAAGATTGTAAAAAAATTGTAGAAATAATTCAAGATGATACTAGCTATCAATTAAATGATTATAAAAAAGAAGATTATAAAAAGATTTTTCTTAAAGATGTTGAAGAAGAAATGCAAGATTTTTTTAATTCTCTAATAATAAATAAATATTAAATTATGTCTCAATGGAAAATTCTTGATACAAATAGTTTTGACTTAGAAAAAGATTCTTTTGATGATATTTCTATTGTTAAATCTCAAGATAAAGAATTTTATTATTTTACAAAAAATAAAGCACCAATAAAAGAGTTTATTCTTAAAAATCTTGAAAAAGGAGAAAGAAAGATTTGTTCGGTTGTATTAATTAAAAAAAATGAAAAATATGAACCAAGAATTTCTTTTAAAAAGATAAATGCGGGAAAAAAAATAATAAATAAACTAGGAAAGACTAAGATAGAAGATGAAAAGATTAAAGCAAGTATAGATTTATCTGATTGTTTTAAGAATTTCAAAAAACTAATAAATTTTTTTATAGATTCAGAGAGTATTGATTTTAAACCATCTGATTATGCAATAATGCAAAATATTATTAAAGAGGGGAGCGTAAGAGATTTATTAATTGAAAAAATAATAAAGGAAGGTGTTGGTGAGGATTTTTGTAAAAAGATAATAGATGAAAATATCAGTGTTTCTTCAGCAATATTGAATTATATCGAAGTAAAAAATAAGAAAAATGTTTTAGAAGAATTTAAAAAACGTCTTAAAGATAAAAAAATCAAAGAGGTTGCTGGAGATGATTCTTGGCAAAAATGGTTTAATGTCAATTATTGGTTTTTTGGAGCAAATTATATTAAGGTAATCGATAGACAAAAAATAAGTATAAGTGGTTTAATGCCAGATTTTTTATATTTAAGTTTAGATAATTTTATTGATATTTTAGAGATAAAACTTCCAAAACATAAAGTAATAAAAAAAGGCAAGCATTCAGGTTCTTGGGTATGGACGCCAGAGACCAATGAAGCCATTGGTCAAGTTGTAAATTATTTATCGGAGATTGATAGATTGAAGCTTGAAATAGAGGCAGCAGTTGAAAAAACTTTCAATGTAAAAATTAATTTATTAAAGCCAAGAGCATATATTTTAATTGGAAATAGTGAAGATTGGGAAAATGATAAGAAAGCTGGTTTAAAGAAGCTTAATTATGCATTGCACGAAATAGAGGTTCTAACTTACAATGATTTGTTGAAAAGAGTAGAGAATAATATTAATCTTTACAAGAGTGAATAATAATAGGTTTATAACAAGATATTAAATGACATTTTTAAGGAAAAATGTTATATTTAATAAGCATTGGTATAATTTTGTAGTAAGTTATTGAACAGAAAATCTTTCTTAAGATTATTCCAATCAATAGTTCTGAACTTGTTTACAGTGGACAGCCACTTTGAGCGCCTTACGAGATGCGTTGAAATGTATGTATTTTAAAAAACAACCCTTTGGTTGTTTTTTTGTAAAATAATATCAATTGGTAATTTTATTTGATAAATGTTTTAGGAACAGACATATGGCGGTTTTGAATTATATTTATTTAATGATTCTAAGACCGTTTCATTAGGGGTTTTTCCCTTCAATGAAATATGTTCTAAGTTATT
>Ga0265294_10007997_pt1 | contig 12437 bp, 13 predicted proteins | sample MunlanPumphouse3_FD_192504 | JGI IMG/M metagenome (GOLD analysis project Ga0265294, IMG submission 192504) | Groundwater microbial communities from a municipal landfill in Southern Ontario, Canada - Pumphouse #3 | ecosystem: Environmental > Aquatic > Deep subsurface > Groundwater | place... | reverse complement strand
TCCCTAAAAAGATCATTTATATCAAAACCAAATCCTCCCATTCCATGGCCGCCGAAAGGATTATGGTTCCCACCATGATCATAAGCTGCTCTTTTGTCCTTATTCGATAAGGTCTCATAAGCCTCATTAATTTCTTTAAATTTGGCATCATCTCCTCCATTCTTGTCTGGATGATACTTTATAGCCAAACTTCTATAGGCCTTCTTTATAGCATCTTCAGTAGCTCCTCTGTCTACACCAAGAATTTTATAATAATCTTTCATTCTTTTACTGGTCCTCCATCCTCTTCCAATGAGGCTTCGCCTAACTGCACAACTTGCCCATATATTGTAACTACATCCTCATCTATATTAAACTTTAAAGGACAAAACAATTGATTGTCTTTTAAGTCTGGGTAACATTTTGCAGCAAACAGTACTTTAGATAAAGTAGCTACGTTAAAATCTTTCCCATCATAAATCTCAAAAGCCCCATCTTCTTCTGTAAAAAATTCAGAATCAAGATCGGTATAGCTACCTTTGATAGGCACTTTCATCATGAAAGTATCTTTTGATATACTAAACTGGTAGTTACGTGCTTTAACTAAACCCATTGTGGGTATGCCAATCATACTTTCCCCAAAAGCCATTGTATATTTTTCCATAAAACTCCTATAAAACAATATAATTATCTATAACAACATTAGTCCAGTATGCCTTAGCTGGACCTCCACAATACTTACATTTACTATCGTAAGAAGTCTCCTCTATATGCCCATGTATCTTTATCCAAGTATTATTAGATAGCTCAGATAAAGACTCAGCCAAAGATCCCCAGGCTGCGACTTTTATATACTGAAAAGATTCATCGATAGGTACAGCCAATTTACATTTAAAATTTAAATAATCATTATATGTAGTTACTTCCTTATACTTTATAATACCTATAAGTTTAACATAATTTTCACCTAATATATTCATTTAAATACCTATAAACTTGTTCACGAGATAGCTCTGCTGGACCATCTTCTTCTTTTTCAACATCTGCTAAAGAAATTGTTTCTATGGTACATTTTATATTCTTCTTCAAACAAGCTGCTTTAGCTAAATCAGCGCCTTCTTTACCTGCCTTATCAGCGTCAAAAAATATTACTATACCATTTATAGCGTAAGTTTTAATCAGCGCTAATTGGCCTTCGGTTAGGTAAGAACCCATAACACAAGCTGTATTATATATACCATAATCATACAGACGCCAAATAGACTTAAAGCCTTCTACTAAAATTAAAGGAAAAAGTCTACAAAAAATTTTAGAATTATTTAAATTATATAATACGTTATCCTTAGCGAAACCTTCAGTTATTATATACTTATAAGAACTATCTGGAGGATTTCTACGAGTATCCTTTAAAGAATAAGCTTGTAACTCACCATTAACATCTCGTATTGGTATAATGTCTCTTAACACACCATGAGTATCGGTATATCCTCCAGCAACCTCAAAATAATTCAAGGTTTCTTTAGTAAATCCGTCCCTAATAAAACACTGTGAACGTAAAGGTCTATAAGTAATTAGATGGTCCTCGGTAACAAAAGAGGGTTTTCTTGCCTTAGAGTATCCTTTTATAAAAGACTCCTTATCTCTAGAAAATTTCTGAGCAGTAATATACCCAGCAGAAACAACATTATCTCCAACTAGTTTTTTTAAAAAATCCACAGCGCCTAAAAAATCAACTTTTTGTACAGCCTTTATTAGCCCTATAATATCATATCCATATTCATTATGGCATTTATGTGTAAAACAAATCCAAGTCCTTGTTTCTTTATTGAAACGAAAGGCGCTTCTATTATCCCCACCATGTATTGCACATCTACATCTAATTTCTTTTGAATTTTCATTAGTAATCTTAAAACCTAAAGAAAAAAGAAGAGTATGTATATCTACACTTTCCTTTAAAGCTTTTAAATCTAAATTATTAGAGTAGGCCATCAGATTCCACCATTCCAACTGAGTCTAAGTCCCCAACATCTATCTTCAAGTCCTCGTCTAGAAAATCAAAACTCTCTACTTGATCCATTTTTGGTATTTCTAAAATACGTAGCCTAGTCTTTCTAAATTTAAATCCAATACCTAATTCACTAGTACCACCACCACGTCTTGTATCTCTAATACTTAAACCGTAATGACCTATGGTATCTAAATCCCAACCTTCTTCATCAGCACGTTTTTTGTCTCTAAGACCCCAAAAAGCAACGATATCTCCATAGCGAGCTACTCTGTCTGAGTCTGCAACATCACCAGCCCTATTAACCTGTACTGCTGCGAGAAACGGTATATTTAACTGTCCACTTAGATCTTTTAGTTTTGTAGTAACATCACCTAAAATTTGATACTCTTTTCTACCTGCCTCTACACTTGAGGATTCAGGTTCTTTTATATAATCAAAAACGGCGAGCTGTATGTCCTCTTTGTACTTATATTTTTTGTACAAAGCAGATATTTTTTCTACATTATATCCAGGGACATAGTGATGGAATAACTTACTCTTCTTTAAGTACTCCTTTGCCATCATTATTTTCTCATACACGTCTTTGTCTTTTTTAAAACCACCGTGCTTTATTGTTCTTTCTTTTACTCCGCTAATGATAGCTAACACTCTATCTCGCCACTCTTTAAAAGTCATTTCAGTATCCAGATATAATACAGGTAACCCATCATTCACTGCAACATTTGCTGCTATGTTCGTAAGAAGAGTTGACTTGCCCATTTTTTTCCTAGCTGCTACAACCATTAGAGTTCCAGGTATTAGACCATCTATTACTTTATCAAGTATAGGGTATCCTGTAGAAAGACCCATAACTTCTACTCTATTGTCTTCTATACTAGTAATGTAATCATCTAAGCCATCTGCTATATGTAAAGGCTCTGCAATAGCCTCACTTTTAATTGATAACGCTAATATATCAGATTGCACTATATTTATCAAGTCATCACTTGATTTAGATGCCATAAGATTAGCATTAGCTTTAATACTATCTAAATGCCCTGTTAGTTTTTTAAATAATCTATATTTAGTACTATCATCTAATAACTTTAGCATATAGTTATCTAAATTAGATGACGAAACACTCAAATTCAAAATAGCATCTATAAAAACATCACTACATAGATCCTCACAATTTAAATCTTTGGCGGCTTTGGAGAGTAATGATTTATCAAAATTTTTATAACCAGACTTATGAAGTAAACTTACCATAGAAAAATAGGCTTTAGATTCAGGCGCTAAAAAATCTGTATCATTAGCCCTAGACAACATCGTAAAAAAAGCATCCTCACTTTTGGAAATAATAGACAACACGCTCCTCTCATTATAAGGATCACAAAAATCATATGCTGCTGGGTCTATCGAAAAGTCATCCTGCTTTTCTCCTTTGATATAACTCATTCTCTCTCCTTGTTAATTCTCTTTTAAAGGCTGCTATTAATTCCTGTATTGTTTTATCCATACCATCTAATAAAAACAATTCGTCTTGTAATACTTCAATATCTATCTGAAGTTTATTTAGTACTGGATTAGTATACACCAAATCTGACCGTATGTCTTTCTTTGTTTTGTACTGTTTTATAAGTTCCGGTGTTACTATTTGAAATAATGCTGCTTCAAGTATTCTCTGTTTTTCACTTTTTTGTTGAAGCTTCTTATTATATTCAGACTTAAAATAAACTAAATACTGTGAAAGTCCTAAAATACATTTACTTATAAATAAACCATCGGTTTGTTCTAAAGTACGAGCATCGTAAGCAAAAATTTGCTTCACAAAACTCTCATCGGGTCTACAAGTTTCATATAATTGTAAATCATTGGCCATTATGAAACCTCGTCATCGTCTCTTTTATTTTCTTCAGAAACATAAAATCCTGTGCAGAAATAATCATAGCTATATTCTCCAGTTTCATGATCATAGAAGTTGTACCAGTCTGACTTCATACCAATTTGTCGGCACTGTAGACTCAAGTTACAGTACTTAGGGTCGCCTATACCCCCAGACCCATCCTTAAGAGGGCACCAGTCAGCACAATTTTTATTATGTTTTAGTCTATTAGGTAAATATATATGTGACATTATCTCTCCTTTAATAATTGTAGCCATACTGCTTATTCATAATTATTTGATACCATTCGGTATGCCAATCCCTATCTTTGTTTGCACGGATATTACAAGAACCACAAACCGTAATTAAATTACTCGGGTGACAATTTTGCTTATTATAATCTATGTGATGTATGTGTAGTCTATCAACTGTTTTATAACAATATGGGTTTTGACATACATAAGCATCACGTAGTTTAATGGACTCTTTATAGTCATAATCTTTCCAAATAGGACAATAAGGTTCAAAAGACTTACCTCCTTGCCAATTCCAGTGGCCTTCTCCTAATTTAGATATAGTATAACATGTAGGACATCTCTTACCTTGCTTCCAATTATCCCAAGTAATCTTATGCTTATGTTCGTACGGGCATATGTAAGATAATGGTAAAGAGCTTCCTAAATAAACATCACTTGTAACTATATAACCTTCTGCCAAAAAAGAAAGTTTAATAGAATCAAAATCTAATTTTTTAGTTTGCTCTATAAAACCTATAGGTATCTTACCTTGTAGTTTATTGGAAAGTTTTTTCAAGTAACATTTATAACAACGCTGACCTTGTCTAAGTTTATCCCAACTTATATTATGTATAATACCACATGTTTTACATCTACACAACAATTTTGTTTTAGCAGAAATATATTCTTCAGATAAAACTTCCCAAAAAGACAACTTATGTGCTTCTTGCTTTATAAAATCTATAGATAGTTTTTGGTTAGCACCTTTTGCTTTACTGGCACATTTAGGACATCCACTACCTTTTAGAAACCTATTATTAACACTTGTTTGCCAATTGTGATTACATATAGAGCATACCCACCACACCTTAAATGTAGAACCGTAGGAAATATCTCCAGGAGTAAGTATATTCAGTGTGTAATCCCATTCACTTGATAGAAATTTACTTACATTAGATAAACATTTAGTCACATCTTTTGGTTTTCTTGGTAGTTTTATGTTAACCATTCATTGCCTCATATATTCTATCTAAAATAAGTTGATTTGTTATAACATCTTCTTGATCATAAAAATACACTAAAACTAAAGAATTGTCAATACAATATTCAAGTTTTAAGTTATCTCTTCTTTTCTGTTCATAGAATTTTTCTTTATCTCCATGAAAATGTTTTATGAACTGGAAATGCTGTCTTCCTTGGCACTCAATACATATATTTAAAGATTTTATAAAAAAATCAAAAAATAATCTATTGTTTCTATAATTGACAAAATACTCTGGTATAATAGTTTCGTAAGGAAATAAAATTTTTATACCAGAGTAAATGTCGTCTGCTATTTTACTCATGATTTACACTTTAAATCATTATAATTACAGCCAGGAAGTTGATGTACTTTTTTATGGCAATCTATACAAAGTGTTATGCAATTGTCTATATCAGCAGATTCTATTGGATTTAATTCGATGCCTGTTATATGATGACAATGAAGCGCTATCTCATTTAAACTAGTTTCACAAATTTGACAACTATATCTATCTCTTTTTAAGACCATCTTCCTCAAATCTGGTTGTACCTCTCTTGAAGAAACTAATTTAAAGTCTTTAGGATAAATCTGTGTCCAAAAAACAGGACAGGCTTTTTTACAATTATCAGAACAATAAAAATTGTTGTCTCCTTTAGCCCTACCGTGTATAGCTTCCAATCTATTTTTTACAGTAACTAAAGTAGGCACATAAAAGTTACCACAGTATGTACATGCAACACCTAAAAGATTTAAATCGCCCTCTATAATTAGAAGCACATCATTATATTTATTGAGCTGATTGGCATAGGTTTCGTATAAAGGGAGAAGCTTCTTAGATACCCCTCCCTTCCAATTATGATTACCAGTGCCAACATTATCTTTTTGATAACACGTAATACAACCATATCCCTGCTGAAAATCATTCCATTTAATACTATGCTTATGCCCTCTTTTACATATATACTCCAATTTAGTAGTAGAATTCACATACTTTGTGGAAATTAAAGTGCACCCTTTGTTTCCAAACTGTTCTTTAATATAATCATATGTAAGTTTAGTATTTTTACGAAAACATGGACAATTTTTACTAGTAATAAACCCACTAAAAGTAGTAGAATGTTTATTTCCTTTAGTACAAATGTACTCTAATTTAGTCCGATTATTTATGTACTCTTTAGATACAAGTATGTATCCTCTAGATATAAATAACTGCTTTACATACTCAAAAGAGTACTTTTTATGCATTTTGTTCAGCTTGCTTGAGGTCATACTCTCTCTGAGCATCATAAAATTTGGTCAGCCCTAAAATATCAGTAACGTTCTGCTTAATCACTAAAAATACATCTGGGTTTTCATTAAAAAATCTACGAACTCCATTTTCCCCCTGGCCAATATTATTACCTTCATAATTATACCAACTACCGCTTTTAGTTAGCACTCCTAAATCTGTAGCAATTTTTATAATTTCTCCAAAAGTATCATACCCTTTACCATAGATAAGATCTGCTTCTGCAGAAGTAAATGGAGCAGCTAACTTATTTTTAACAACTTCAAAAATTGTTTTATGACCAATAACCTTACCTTTGTCATCTATTATACGATTTGCTTTAGCTCCTATACCAGAAACCCTAACTCTTCCTGTAGCATAAAAAGGAAGGGCTTCCCCTCCAGTAGTGACTTCTGGATTCCCGTACCCACCGATTTTATTACGTGTCTGGTTAATAAAAATAATACAAGTGTTTGTTTCTGCAGCAATAGGTACAAAACGTAACAAAGTTTTACTCATCAATCTAGCAAGTAAAGCTATAGTACTATCGTCTAGATTAGCATCTGCTGCTACCTTTGGGATCAAAGAAGTCACAGAATCAATAACTAAAAGGTCCAAGGCGCCAGTCTTCATAAGTGTTTCTGCTACCATTAAATTATCTTCACCAGTAAACAAATCCACTACCGTAAGCTTCTCCAGGTCTACACCCATACTTTCAAAAAGTTTGGGGTCTGAGGAATGTTCACTATCTACGTAAACACAATTCATACCCCTCGACTGTGCTTCTGCAATTAATGACATAGTTAGAGTGCTCTTTCCAGAAGATGGCGCTCCATATACTTCGTAAATCCTACCTAAAGCAAAACCTCCTCTGCCTAAAGCTGCATCTAACCCTAAACTCCTAGTGGAAATAGTATTAATAACTAGAGGTTTATCACTCATAGGTTTAACAACATCACCGTACTTCTTAATGATAGCTTTCTTTGCTATATCGAGTGTCGAAACTGCCTTCTTACCTTCTTCTTTAGCCATGTATTCTCCTTAAATGTTCAAAATCAAAACCTGTGTATTCTTTACTATTCATCTCGTCTAATTCGACCAGTCTTTCTACAATAACATCATTTAATGACGACTTTTCTAAATTTAACAGAAACACTACCTTATCTATAATCCACCTATATTTACTGCTCGCAAAAACCCAAACACCTAAAGGAATTGTTAAACCAAGTTCTTCTTCATAAGAAAACAAACCTTGTATAATCATAGCAGTATCTTGTAGCGCAAGGTCGTAAGACACATCTAAAATTAATTGTCGTTCTTTCACAAAATTATTTAAAAACATTTTATCTTTTTCTTTATTTACAGTAAAAGAACAAACATCGGTATGGTGATATTCTAATAAAGAATAAAAACGATTTACTAGATCATCTATGCCCTTTACTTTATAAAATATAGGTTTTTCTACTACTTTATAATTTAAACTTTTTAAGTAATTTACACAAGCTTTTTCTACTTCTTTTTCATTTAAATTATCTTTTAAAAAAGAAATATCATCTAAAGCCTTTACTTTTTGAATTAATATAGCTAGTTCTTTCATTTTCTTCTTATAGGTGTTAAAAGTGCCTTCTGATTTTCAAATTGCTGCGAATCAAAAATCAATACACTAGTATCTGTAGAAAAACGCATCTTTAAAACATCATCCATAATCGCACTTAATGTTTGATATAAAAAACTACCATTAACATCTACTATAAAATTACCATCATATTCGATATTATCACTATATTCAGATTCAGCATATTCAGACTTAACAACTAACTTGTTATCATTGATCATAATCGTAAGTCTATTATGATCATCAGAATCTAAAGTATTCATAAATGGTACAAAGCTACTAAGCATCACATCCTTATTAATGATTATCTCGTCTTTATAATTTTCAAAAGCTTGGGAATAATTAGGAAATTCTTCACCTACTAATAAGGTACCATGTAAAGTGGTTTTATTAACTACTGCTTTAATGCTATTGTTCTCGATATCAAAATACACTTCGCTGTCCGCATCAATAATTTTTCTCAACGCCATTACAAAATTATAAGGTAAAGTATAACTTCCAGTTTTCAGAGAACCTAAATTTACAGTTTTATACTCAGACAACATTTGAGCATCAGTGCCTGCAAAATAAATAAAAGAGTCGTCAAAAGTTACATTTACACCTTGTAAAAAATTACGAATACTGTTTTGATTTACGGCATAAATAACCTTTGAAATAGCAAGACGAAGTGTACCAGAGTTTAATTGTAGAACTGTATTTTTAAAAGGGGTGGGTACTGACATTTTATGTATAGGGTATAGTTTTAATTTTAATTTATGTGCTGTCTTCTTGTCAGCGGAAAAATGATTCTCCAATGAAAGAGAAAGATCATTTTTCAAGCCTTTAAATTTAACTTCTTGTACACCACATCCATCTTCAAAGGGGGGAAATGCTGCAATAAAAGAATTTAACTTACCATAAGATACACACAAAGCCCCAGGTTCTTTTACTGAACAACCCGATACTAAGTGGGTTACGGCTAAAGTACCATTATTACAAAGTAAAACTAGATCTCCAGTGTCCTTAGCGTCTAACAAAACCTGCCCAACAACCTCATCTGTATTCTGTCTGGCTACAGAACTTAAAATTCGTAAAGCCTTCTGAATAGAAGACAGATCAACGCAAAAATCCATAAATCCTCCTTTGGTTTAAGAAAAGTAAAACTAATTAATTTATTAAATAAGTGTAATCAATATAATGGTAGATGTCAACAACTAAACTTGGCGCGGTAAGATTTTACCTAAAATAAAATGATTATATTTAGATCCAAAAAAAGCTACTAAAAAACATTCTGAATTAGTTGGGACTTCACAGTAGTAGTAACCATCAGAAACCCTTGAATAACTTATACTTAAAAGTTGATTTGTTGTATTTGAATATACAGCTATTTTTTTATTAACTGCTTTATTATATTCTGTTAAATAACCTTGTACGTAATATCTAGAAAAAGACACAACTTCATCTCTTAAAGCTTTATTTAAAAAAGCTAAAGTATCACTATTAAACACTTTGTTTGCAAACCAAACTTCTGAAACCTCTCCTTGTATACTATCTATGGTAGAACCAACTAATATGTTATCTGAAGAAGAGCCAATAGACGGCACATATCCAGCTACATCATAAAAACCACCCACACCCATTCCTACATTACAACTTCCTTCATTTGTCTTATATGCAGAATACAACTGCCAATCATTAGGCAAAATATACTCGTAACTTTGATTTACAGATGAAGAATTGGGCACCTTTGAAGATAAAGTTAGTGAATTACTTTTTAACTCTCCTTTTGTATCAATAAGATTATAATAATTGTTTATAAAAAAATTACTAAAATAACCATAGGTCGTATAATGTGAGGTATATAATCTAAGAGAAAGCCTAACAGGAGCTGTAGAGTAAGTCCCCTCTATTATAAGAGCCCAATCTCCGGTACCATCTATATAATATATTTGTAAAAAGCCGCCAAGTCTAACTATTCTAAATTTTCCATAATTATTGGATCTGAAGCTATATGCTAAACCTTTTAGTCTGTCGTTGTACTCAATGTTTGCCTTGAATCTATTCTGATAATAATAAAAACCAGCAGAAATAAAAGCCACATCACTTTTATCTAATTCAACTATATATAGCCCGATACCGTACGCAGCTGTAGTGTCTACAGGGACCGTATAAAAGTTAGAAAAGTCAACTTGTACATCAAAATCTCCTGCTATGTAATAAAGATAGCTGTAACCATAATAAATTGAAGAAGATGTACCTTCTGTATACATATACAACTTATTATTAAACACATAACCTTTATATACGACATTTGATGGAGGAACATACCCCGTCCATAATAAACTACTAGGTTGTGAATAATCTTCCCCTTGAAAACTATCATTATAAGAACTAACTGTATTATCGGAAATATAACATAAAGTTAACGCATAATAGGATCTTTTATTGAAGATTATACTCCCTGAATTAAATTTACCAAAAATTAGTGCATTAACTGTTTTAGAAAAATCATACAAAGCATTATTTCCGAAATCTAGGTAACTATCGACGCGATTAAATATAAAAGAAGGTGTTCCTAAAATTCCCGTAGTTAATTGCGTATTACTATATTTAGATAGATGTAACTCATTATTAGTAGAATCTTTGTAACCATAGATATTATTTAAATGATTAACAGAAATAAATTTATCTACCCAAATACTTTGAGAAGGAGTACATATATCAAATAATGAAGAAGATCTTGAATAAAGTGTTCTCCATTTTGAACTATAGCCCGCGTAAACAAAAGTATAAAAATCTTCCTCTACCAACAAACAAAAAGACGTGGTACTAGTATTATCATATGTACCTTGCATATTAAATCTTGCAAAAGTAGATATATTTGTCCAATCTACTCCATTAGTAGAAGTACAATAATAAGACACCCAACCTGAAGAATTGGCCTCAAAATACATTATATATTGATTATCTACATAAACAACGTTGCTAGGAATTACCTGAACTGCTCCAGACACAATAGTATAAGATAGTACTAAAATATTTCCATACCAGTTTATTCCATCTATAGAATCGCAAGTAAGTATTCTACCATACCCTCCGTTGACTCCCATATACCACATTCTATATCTACTATTTATCTTTAACACACAAGGACTAAATATATCAACGCTATCAAAATTTGTGGCTCCAGGCACTAGAACCCTCTGAAAACTTGTCCAAGTAATACCATCTAAAGACTCTGCATAAATAAAACCTGACCCATTATCAACAGAGGCCCAAATTTTATAAACACCTTCATCATATAATATTGTGCCTCTGTTATACCCAGAAGCGTCATAAGAATGTGTAAGATCTATAGACAATATAGGAGAAGACCAAGTTTCAAAATCAACAGATTCACTATACAATATCCTATACTTGGTGCCGTCATGGCCCCAAAACCAAAGCTTATATAAATTGTCTATCTTTAATATACTAAAAGGTAATATACCTGCAGTATCATATGTCCCATTAAAACCAACGTCTGCTAATAAAGATACTGGAAGGCTACTGGTTTCAGATATATAAGCTACATTTTCATACTTGGTCTTATCATAGTAAATATAAAATATACTTATATTGTTACTATAAAAAATCTTAGGTTTGACCCAAAATAAAGCTCTTCTATTAATATGATCCCAAAAATCTAACTCACTGTGTAACGCTACTTCTTCACCATCATAAACTTGAGTGAATAGTAATTTTTTTCTATTACTTGTACTACTACCATTAACTGCTAGTTTGTCAAAAATATAAGTGTTGTCGTAACTATTTAAACCAACGTCGTAACTTATCTTTACAGGAAAAGGGACAGCTTCGACATCCATACCTGTAGTATCTATAATGAATTGTATTCTTTCTGCATTACTCCAATCAAATATATTCATAAAATATCATCTAATAAACATTAAATTAAATCTACAATAAGGTTTAGTTATAGCACTACAATTAGTACCTACTAATGGTCCTGTTGTAACAGAATTTAATAAAGATCCATCTTTGCCATAAAAACCCCATAATACTCTAGGACTTCTAGGCTCTCTACAATCAGTCTCGTTATGGGAACAATATGCTGCACCGTAGTTGCCGCCCACAGTGAACATAGCTAGTCCAGGGCCAGAAGACAAGTAGTAATCTTGGCTGTCCGCATTTCTAGATAACAATGGATAATTAAACTGATAATCGAACCACCTATTTTTTATATCCACAGAAGTCCTAACAATAGTACCTCCAGTACTCCCAGAGTAATTAGTATCTAAGTCTGGGTTAAATATATTATCTGGATTATCTAAAACACATTGATAAATTTCAGAAAAATAAATAAATTTCCAATGAGTATCATTTATATCTAAGGAAACATGCATAAATAATCTTGCCCCATCAGAAATCATTGGTATAATATTTAATGTGGAACATTGAGAAGAAC
>Ga0265294_10007996_pt1 | contig 12437 bp, 8 predicted proteins | sample MunlanPumphouse3_FD_192504 | JGI IMG/M metagenome (GOLD analysis project Ga0265294, IMG submission 192504) | Groundwater microbial communities from a municipal landfill in Southern Ontario, Canada - Pumphouse #3 | ecosystem: Environmental > Aquatic > Deep subsurface > Groundwater | place... | reverse complement strand
GAGGATTTCCCTGTTTGACATCAACAAGAACCACGAGGAGATCGACGCGATCAATGGCGGACTGAAAGACGTCGAGGCGAAACTTGCTGATTTGAAAGGGTATTCGCTGGGCTACATCGATATGCTTAAGGCGTCTCTTGGAATTGCTTCCCATCGGAGAAAAACCGTGGTCAAGAGTTTCGAAACGATCGATGTCAAGGAAGTGGCGCAACGGAACTTGAGTTTGAACTACGATCCGATCAATGGATACCTCGGGACGAACGTCAAGGACGGTACGACGATGCTCTCGGTCAGCGAATATGACCGGATACTCTTCATCCGCAAGGACGGATCCTACATGGTCATCGATGCTCCCCAGAAGGAGTTCGTTGGGAAAGGAATGCTGTACTGCGGATTCGCCGACAAAGAGGAGTTGGAAAAGATCGTATTTACCGTTTTGTACAGGGAGAAGCAGACGAAATTCCTGTTCCTCAAGAGATGCAAGATCACGTCGTTCCAATTGAAAAAGCTTTATATGTTGCTTCCCGATGACACCCACTACCATCTTTTGAAACTTTCCACCCTCCCCAACGCAGAATTGCGTGTGGTGTACAAACCAAAACCGGGGATGCGGATTAAGGAAGAGGCATTCTACTTCGGCGATTATGCGGTTCGTGGCGCGAAAGCCGGCGGTTTCCGGCTTACCGTCAAAGAGATTGAATCGCTGAAACTCCGGGCGGTGAAAGAAGTGGTTACGACCGAAAATCAGGAGCCGACGTTGTTCGACGGTGCGGAAGACAAGGAGAAAAACGATGAGTGACATAATATCCCGGATCCTCTATGAGGATAACCACCTGATCGTCATCAACAAGCGTTGCGGCGAACTGGTGCAGGGGGACGAGACCGGGGATCGGACGCTTGCCGACGAGGTGAGGGCGTACCTGAAAGAAGCCTACCATAAAGAAGGGAATGTTTATCTTGGTATTCCTCATCGATTGGACAGGCCGACGAGCGGCATCGTCATCTATACCAAGACCGAGAAAGCCCTCATCCGGATGAACGAAGAGTTCAAGGGAAGCGGAGTGAAAAAGACCTATTGGGCCATCGTCGACAAAGAGCCGGAGAAACAGGAAGCCACGCTTGTCCACTACATCGTACGTGATCCCCGCACCAACAAGAGTATTGCGTTGCCGGTGGAAAGAAAAGGTGCAAAAATCGCCAAACTGGATTATCGGATGATTGCCAGAGGGGACCGCTATTTTCTACTGGAAGTACATCTCCACACAGGACGGCATCACCAGATCAGAGCGCAACTCGCCGCCATCGGACTTCATGTCAAAGGGGACTTGAAGTATGGAGCCGCCCGGAGCAATCCCGACGGTGGAATTTGTCTGCATGCCCGCTCCGTTACGTTTCTCCATCCGGTACGGAAGGACGAAATCTCTCTCGTCGCCGATCCTCCCCATGACAACTTATGGGATGCGTTGATGGAAGCACAAAACAAGGATGGAAGTCCGTCCTGAAGTTTTCCCGAAGCGAGAGCTACGGGCTCATGGTATCTTCCTGCATTTGTTTTGACCTCTGATCTTGGATATGCGAAAGAGAACGATTCGTTCGGGCGTACCGTCCGAATGTTGCTTCAGGGACACGCCATCGACTGCGCGGGATCGGAAAAGAAGAGGTTGCGGAACCAAAAACACCGTCTTCCTCTCGATGGAGGGGAAGACGGAAAATATTGGTTTTGCATCTCGCAATCTAACGGATGAACCGAAGGTCCGGCGTAAAGTCCCCGTCGAGCGGATACACCGGGCGCTTCATTTTCCTGTAGGGGAGCCGTGAGAAGAGTTCATCGGATGATCCTGTGGTCAATACCATCATTGAATGGCGTGCAATCGCCCTGATTTCCGGTTCCAAGTAGCCGAGTTTCACGATGATCACCTTGCATGCCTCCGGTTTCACGCCGAGTGCACGCATCATCGCTGGATCGTAGCATCCCACATGCTTGTTGGTCACCACGACGTCGATCCCGTCGATATCGAGCAAGGCGAGATCGGAACCGTTAGCTTGGGGCCATGCCTTGACGAATGCTTTCACTTTTGCATTGATGGGAATCGGAGAACTTTTTACTTGGTCGAATTTCGCACCCAGATTTGATCGTACCATACTGCCGATACCCGCTTCTTTTGAGAGCGCACATATTTTTGGATCGTAGAAACCTTGATAACACAGTTGCGGTTCAAGGTGGCAGAGTCTGCCGTCTTCGAGAAGCAAAGACAAAAAAGAGGTGACATCCTGGCTTGAACCGGCGGTAGGATTGTCCCCGCTGTCACTAAGCACGACCGGGGAAATCCCCTTGTCCAGCAATTGTACCGTCTCATTGATGGCGTCTTTTGGCATCCTCGTCTCGTTGTAGAAACCGAAAACCTTGCGGGTCTTCCAGAATTCATTCGCCAGTTCCATGCTCATCGTATCGGCGAGGTGTTTGTCGTTGTCGGCAACGATCAAAGCGGTCACGCCATTTTCCTCGGTATCCGCCCACGGGAAGCCCAGAAGGATGGATGCCGCCAGGATTCCGGGGTGTTTCTCGATTTCTCGCAGACGGGTCATCAGCGATTTCATTGGTTCCACGGAGGTTTCCGATTGTTCTCCTGCGACGATGAAAGGTACGTGTACAGCGCTCATTACCGGTTTCACCCCGTGATCCAGCATGTCGACGACGATTCTAGCCGCATGCGCGCCTGTTTCAAATTCATCTACGTGCGGTGCGGTTTTGTATCCGACGAAACCGTCTGCGTTCTGTACCATCCTGCTGGTGATCGTCGCATGCATGTCAAGACTGGCGATAATGGGGATTTCCGGTCGTAATCTCCGTATGGCTTCGAGCAGATCCCCTTCTGAAGCCCCTATGCCCTTGACGCGCATCGAGCCGTGAAGGGAAAGGCAGAACGCATCAATGTGTCCGGCGTTTTTGATATCTTCCAGGATTTCGTTCTTCAAACCAAGGTAATATGCCTCATCCCATTCCCCATTGGGGACGGCTCGTGCCACCAATGTGGGAATCACTTCATATCCCGCTTTAACGAGTGTGTCGATTTCACCGCTTAACGCATCCTCCCCATGATGGGAAAGCAATGTTTCTCCCCTCAGCACCCAGATATCATCTTTGCCCGTCACAATCGGATTGAATGTGTCGGATTCGTGGTGGAGTCCTCCGACCAATACCCGTTTCTTCATATCATCACTCCTTATTCATTGGCCGATTCGTTCTTTCCATTCCCATGCCATCAGGTTCTGTTCACCGACATGCGGGATGTGAAACATAGAAGAAAGAACGGTAATACATGCCCCATGGCTTACGTCCCATGTTGCATCATCCACAATATGAAACAAGCTCTCTTCTTCCTGTACGTATGTTCCCATTGAAGGAAATTCTGTTTGCAAGACACGTTCAACCAATGCTTTTTTCACCAGATCGCCGCCAAGGAAAATGGTGCGCGGATTGATGATCGCTTCCGCGGAGAAGAGGTTGCTTAGGAGTTCCTTCATGAAAGCCTTCTGCAAGTGTTCATCGGTTTCCAGTGCGATAAGGTTCTCGTTGGTGAGGGCGAGTTGTCCGTTGAACGAAGAGCCGGAATAGAGCACGGAGCGGAATTCACCGGCACGATTCGTCCATCCTCGATACAATGAACCGTCAATTACCACGCCCATGCCGATCCCTACCGCGGGAACGTTGCTCGGAATGGTCTCCTTTTTGTAGTAATGGACGAGGGAATAGAGGAAACTGTCATTGGTGAACTTGTCCTTGAAGAGAGCTTTCTGCGCAGCGCAATTCGCATCGTTTTCAAACCAGACAGGATAAGGGCAGGAGAGCAGATGTTCGGCGAAATCATCACCATGGAGTCCGTGAGTCCAGCTATCGATGATTGTATGGAAATCATGGGAGATGATACCGGCAATCGCAATGCACACTCCTCTGATGGGATATCCTTGGGTGAGTATCTCCATCTGCCTTCTCGTGCAGGCAAGAAGTTGGATGAATCGCTCCTTGGTCCCCAACGGAGCGGTTATGGTGTCATCGTATACATAAGTCCCGTGGGATATGATGGAGCCCGAGATATCACAAGTGACGATTCGGTAGTACCCGACGAGCAATTCGATTCCGCATACTCTCCCGTAATCAGGATTGAGTCCAAGGAGAATGCCTTTTCGTCCCGATTTCCCCCCCGACGAAGCCTCTTCTTCCCGTATCAGTCCGGATTCGATCAAACGCGCCGTGGAATACGTGACCGTGGAGGGTTGCAATCCGAGCAAATGTGCGAGTCCGATACGGGATTTTCTTCCTCGTATCAATTCCCGGATAATGAGACAACTGTTGGCGATTTTCTGGTATTGGTTGTTGGCGACAAGACTCATTCCCTCTCTCCTGCAATTGCCCGTACGCGTGATGCATCAGTATGGCTGATGAGAAATTCGGGTTGCCGGAGCACCCCCCCCATGTAGATGTTTTTAGGACGATACGTCATCGTGGAATCATATTCTCCAGGAACAAATATATGATATTCCCTTGCATGCACAACGGAACGGATATAGGAAAAATTACGTTCAGAAATGCCACATCCCGGCATGACGGTGATCCGATCTCCCGCCTGAAGGACAAGATCTTTCAGAGCAAGGATTCCTTCCATCACAGAAGGCTCTCCGCCGCTTGTAAGCACACGCTCGACTCCGAGGTCGATCAATGTTTCAAGAGAACGGGGGAGATTCTTTGTCATGTCAAAGGCGCGGTGGAATGTTACGGGAAGAGGCCGTGCAGCGCGAATGATTTCAGCGCTTCGCCTGGCATCGATTTCCCCTTCCGGCGTGAGGATACCGAAAACAATGGCGTTTGCCCCACGGGCTTTGAAAATCTCCACGTCTTTCAGCATCGTTTCAAATTCAAGGTCACTGTAGCAAAAATCGCCGCCTCTTGGCCGGATCATTACGTTCATGGGAATGTTGGCATGTGTTTTCGCCGTAAGAAACGCTCCAAGAGAAGGCGTGGTCCCTCCCTCGAATAAATCCGCACAAAACTCGATGCGATCCGCGCCGCCTTGTTGTGCGGCGATTGCGGATATCGCATCCTCCAGACATACTTCGATGGTTACATTATCCTGGGTTTTCATATATATCCTTATATCTTAGCCTATATTATTCCTTAATTGCGCCTTCTCCAAAACCTTTCACCAATGAATTGTGAGCAAAAACATAAAAAACAAACATAGGGATGGTCCCGATGACCAAGGCGGCGAATTGCAATCCATAATCTTGGTTAAGGCGTCCCGCAAAAGAATTGATGGAGACGGGCAGGGACCGCATGTTTTGTCCGCTCGTCAGCGTGAATACGAGAAGGAATTCGTTCCAGTTGCCAAGGAAACTCAACACAGCGATTGTCGCGATCACCGGCGTGGAAATGACAAGGACGATTTTCCAGAAAATGGCGGTGTACGAAGCCCCGTCAATGACGGCCGCCTCCACCAAAGCATCAGGAATGCCGCGGATATAACTTCCCGCAATCAGAATGGATGTAGGGAGTCCAAAGGCAATATAGGGGAGGATGACTCCGATCCGTGTGTTGTACAGTCCCGTATTGGTCTCCATAATGAAAAGAGGTGTAATGACAGAGTTGACGGTAATGAGCAATCCCAGCGTGAAAAAAGCCATATAGATCTTTGCGCTTTTGAACCCGAATTTTGTCAGTGCAAAACCGGCGGCGAGTGCAAGCAATACGGTTCCCCCAGTTGCGATGACGCTGTAGAGAACGCTGTTGAGAAAAGCAATGCTGATATGCCCGAATTCAAACGCTTTCTTGTAGTTTGCAAGTGAGGGATTTGATGGCCAGCGCATTGGATGCATCATAATCTCTCCCATTGGTTTGAAGGAAGAATAGGTCATCCAAATGACGGGGAGCAATGTCAGGAGTGTAAACAAAATGAGAAACAGATACGAGAACACAACCGCTCCATTTGAGATTTTTTTCTCTCTGCTTTGCTTCATTTTTCCTCCTAGTTGATGCTTTTCTGTGCTCTCGCATAGAGCCGGTTGGACAGGGAGATCAACCCTACGGAAAGAATGACGATGATGATGGATACGGCGCTTCCGTACCCATAGTTTGAAAATGTGAATGTCTGCTGATACAGATATAACGCCATGACAGTGGTATAATTCACCGGACCTCCGCCCGTCATCGCGAAGACCAAGTCGAAGCTCTTCAGGCTTCCGCTGATCGCGAGCACGGAACAGGTGAAAATGACTCCGGTAAGTTCAGGAAGAACGATATGAGAGATGATGGTGCTCTCTTTTGCGCCATCAATGGTCGCCGCTTCAAACACTGATTCAGGGATGCGCTGCAGGTTGGCGAGAAAAATGACCATGTACAGACTGGTGTATTGCCAGAGTAACACGATGAGAATGGGAATCATGGCAAATCGGGGACTTTCCGAAATGGTCACGACATAATCGGGATTATGGGTGACCTGCCGGATGAATGAGGTGTACAGGCCGACAGGAGAAAACACGCGATTCCAGAGAAGTGCAACGACGATGGAACTGATGGTGATGGGCAAAAAGATCATCATCTCAAAAAACTTCGTGCCTTTTACCCATTTCCGGTAGAGAAGATAGGCAAGGAGCAGTCCAAGCGGGATCTGCCCGAGAACAGAAACCAGCATGATCTGGATGTTGTTCCAGATCGCGCGCTGAAAGACGGGATCTTTCAGAATGTTCACGTAGTTGGAAATTCCGACGAAACCGACCATTTTGAATTGTTTCCATTTCGTGAACGATAAACCGAAACTCATCAGGATGGGAAAGATGATAATGGAAATATACACGAGAAAAGCCGGCATCAGCAGGGCAAAATAACTCCGTTTTTTCTGACGGATATCAATCATGGGAGACCTCCGGAAAATCCCCTGCGGAATTTCCGCAGGGGAATGAAGCGACGACTATCTTGACCTGTTGGTATCGTTGGCAGCGACCCAAATTTCGTATTTTTCGGCAATTTCCTTCGGGGACTTTCCCTTGCCGAGCATCATTTCCTGAAGATCGTTGTTCAAGAGGGTGACTCCTTCCCCGTTCATGACGGAGTCGAAGACATATCCCATCTTATGGGTTGCCTGGAACGTGGCGAACTTCGCCTGCATCGGTGCCATGGCGACCTTGGAAAGATCCAATTTATACGAAGGGACCTCTCCGTATTTCGCTCTGATGGCCGCACCTTTCTCTCCATTGTAGTAGTTGATGAAGGTCCATGCCGCTTCCAACTTATCCCCTTTCAGGTTTGCGTTCAAACCGAATCCTTCTGAAGGCGTGGAAGTGCTGGTGTTGTGTGTGACTTCACCGGAGATTTCGGGGAATACGTTCATGCTTACATCTTTTTTCATTTGGTCGGAGAGTTGGCTGTCCATGCCGCTGGTCCTCCATCCCGCATCCACCAAATACACGCTCTTTTGCTGATAGAATTCCTGATCCGCTTCCGTGTTGCTCATCTGGTTTACACCAGGAGAGAACATACCGGCATCGCACATCTGTTTGATGATATCAATCGCCTTGACAAACTGCGGATCGTCGAATGACGCTCCGTTCTTTCCTTGCGCTGCGTCCATGAACCATTGGGGACCGCCCATGCGATCGACAAAGAGGCTGAGAAGCCAGGAATTGACGACCCACGGATCCTTGTTTCCCATGGATACGGGATAATATCCCGCTGCACGGATTGCTGGTACTTGCGCTTTCCATTCCTCGAATGTTTTAGGGTAGGAGAGGCCAAGTTTTTTCAATAGGGCATCATTGGCATACACCGTGTGGCAAACCGCAAAAGAAGGCGGTATGACCCAGATTTCTCCGTTCTTTCCTTGTGCGGTGAATGTCCCGTCGTTGAACTGGGCTTTGTATGCGTCGGTGAATTTTCCGACTTTGTTCAGATCCATCACCAATCCCGTCTCGTTGATATATGCCGAACGGGCGCCGGTATAACAGGTGAAAATATCAGGGATTTGCTTGGACGCCGCCATCGCTTGGAATTTCTGGTGGAAAGCTTCGCCGTTGGCATACTCGACGTCGATTTTGATGTCAGGATATTCTTCGGCGAACTGTTTCATGATCTCGTTGTGACCTCGATACTGGTCGTCAGCAGGATCGATTTGCATGTATGCGGTCAATGTAATTTGTTTTTGACCATCATTGTCTGCTTCTTCCTTCGTGCCTGCCGCAAATGCGGTAACGGAGCCGAGGAGAACGAGAAGAACCGCGAGAACGATCTGTTTCTTCATATGCAACTCCTTAATATATTCATTCATTGATTGAATTATTAAATACATTTTTCATTCTGTCAACAAAAAGCATGTATAGACTTTATGCAACCGGGAAATTGTTTTGCTTTTTGTTCACCCCAGGCATATCACGCCTTCGCCATTATGCCCGTTGGCTTTGATGGTCAATGGTTTTGGAGCGCGATAATGGATGAAGTGCGGCGTTTCGGCTTCGATGGAACAGGAAGACAGACGATCCAGATGAAGTTCTCCTTCGCCGAACGACGGGTTGACCGTCATGTATACGCAACCGAGACTGGTCATATTCTGGAAGAAATGGGTCCCTTGACTTGGTTCGACTTGGAACTCCTTTAGCCCGGTCTCCACGATAACACGGCTTGCGGAAATTTGGCTCCATGAAGCCGGGATTCCCAACCACGTATCGCAGGAACCGAGACGACCGGCGACGATCAGCAGATATTCGCGGCTTTTCGCCGCGAGGATGGCGTTCAGACCATCCAACTCATTGGCCATCTGTGCCATGTCCGCTTGGCGGAACGATTCGGTTTTGATGGCGACGACGTCTTGAATGCTTGAAATGTTCCCGTTGCCCATCACCATCTTGGAATAGACGATGTTCCGGCCTTTTTCGTCATCCGTGACTGCGACATCACTTTCTTCGTTCCCTTCGGCGATAGGGCGGATTTGCAGAAGGCTGAATTCGGGGAGTTTGGGGCTTTGCCGGTTGAGATTCACGGCAAATTCTATTTCCACCGGAGTGCTCATCGCCCTTGTTCCCAATTCGAGAATGTCCTTCACCACTTGGGCGAGCGGAAACGCCTCATATTTCAGGATGCCATTGAATGTGATGATTTTCTGTCCGGCGGCGCGCGCGCTTTCGCTGATGGTGCCGCTCTGGCTATCATAGGTGCTGGCGATGTACTTCATGCTTTCCGGATACTGTTCAGCGTAGTTGATGTCCAAGAGCGTCAGGTTTTCTGCGCTTCGCTCCAACGGCTTGTACGGTTTGTCCGCCAGTGCGTAGAACGATGCCTGCGAACTGGCGTTGTTGCCTCCAAGAAACTGAATGGGACGTTTTGGATGGGTGGGGGAGAAACGAAACGCCGAGCCGTTGTCCACGATTGCCTTGCCGAACCCGAATGAAATCATCCCTACGCCGTCGGTGGCTTTTTCTCCGTTGAGCGGATAATAGTTCAGGCTACGCGCCACGCCGCTGATGTTCGGATACCAATAGGCACCGTGTTTCGAACCGATGACCTGCTGGATGATGACCGCCATTTTTTCTTCTTCCACCATATGTTCGGTGGCCTTCATGTACGCCTTCGCGCGACGGGAATAAGTGGATGCCCAAACACATCGTACCGCGTCGGCGAGTTCTTCAAGACGTTGCGCGTCGTCTCCGTTGTTGGGAAGCATGCAGGTCTCGTATACGCCTGCGAACGGCTGAAAATGGGAATCCTCCAACAGAGACGAGGAGCGGACCGATATGGGGTTGTGGATTACTTCGATGATCGTGGCGAGATCCTGCATCAATTCGTCTTGGACCGGATAGGAAAGGAACAAGGTGAGGAGGTCCTTGTCCGACAGATCCTCTGTGATCGTATCTTCCAGATGGTATTGTTTGATGAAATGGGAGAACTGGTCGGTACTGATCACCACGGTGCGCGGGATGGAAAGATAAATGCCCGGGTACTTCTCTATCAATCCGCTTGAGCGGAGTTCCTTGTCGATGAAAGCAAGTCCACGGCCTTTGCCCCCCAGCGAGCCGCCGCCGATACGCGAAAAGAACATCGTCTCATCGAAGGAAGTCCGGGAAAAGAGGGAAATGACGCCCTTCGTTCGTGCGGTTCGATAACTTCTGATCGTTTCGGTGATAAGCTTTTGCGTCGCCACTGTGTCCGTCTGGTTGTCAATGTTGATCGCGTGGATCTTCGAGGCCAATTCGAACAATCCTTGGGCTCTGAGCCACCGGGAGAAGTCATTGCGTCTACTGTGGTAGGCAAACGAATCGGGAGGAATGGTAGGAAGGATACGTTGCAATTCCCCCATCGTCGAGACTCTGGCGATTTCCATGCCGCTTTCCGGTTCCCTGAAAATGAACGGTCCAAAGCCGTAATGGCGGTTCATAAACGTGTTCAGATCGGAAAGGAGTGTCGGCGATTGTTTCCATATGAATGATGCGCCGAGATCGTTGGCGTCCCGTTCCCGCGTGAGGTCCGCGCTTTGCAGGAGCACGGGAATTTCCGGACGTTCTTTCCTGATCACCCTTGCGAGCCTGAGTCCGGCGTTTTGGTCTTTTTGCCCTTCTCGGGAAAAAGAAATGTCGCTGATTACCCCGAGGACGTTACGCTGGTAACGGGTAAACAGATCGTAGGCTTCTTCGTATGTTCTCGCCAGAAGGATCTTCGGTCTGCCGCGCATTCTGAGGTGCTTTCCCCACGTGTTCAGCGCTTCAAGGATAGTCGAGCTGTTCTCTTGGATCAGACAGGTATACATGAGCGGTAAGTAGGAACTGTAGAAACGTACGGAATCCTCCACCAAGATGATCACTTGAATGTCCGCGACGCTGGTGTCGTGATCCAGGTTCATCCGATCTTCGACCAGTTTGACCATGGCGAGAAAAATGGTGGGATCCCCCTGCCAATAGAAAAAATAGTCAATGTTGTCCGTTCCTAGACTCTTGACGTATTTGTTCCGCCGATGGGCGGCAGACGGGGAAAGAACGACGACCGGCATGTTCTGGTCGATCGCCTTGATGTCGGCGCACAGTTGTTCCACAGGTTCATCCAGCAAGTCGATCATCGTGATGACCAGTTCGAATTTCCGTTCCGTCAGCATGGAGAGCGCTTCGCCAGGATTTGCCGTATGAATGATTTTCGGAGGATTTGAAAGTCCCAATTGGGTGTATTCCAGGTACAACTCCTCTTCGACCCTGCCGTCTTCCTCGAGAAGGAAACGGTCATAATCGCTGCAGATTAATAACACATTGTACACGTGTTGTAACATGAGGTTGGTGAAAGGCAACCAGGTCGGATCAAGTTTGTACATATCTTTATGGTACCATACAATGTATTCTATGAATATATTTTCATAAATTATGCATATCAGGAAAAAAATAGATAAATTCTCATGATATCTGCAAAAAATAATTTACTGATAACGTGAAAACACTCTTTTCTTGACAGGATAAGATGGCAGGTTTAGGCTGTGGTGAAAGGAGTACCTATGTATCAATTGGAGCCATTCATGGCTGAATTGGAGCGAAAGAATCCTGCGCAACCGGAGTTTATTCAGGCGGTGCGGGAAGTGGTGGAGAGTGTCATCGACATGGTGAATGACAATCCCGTCTATGAACAAAACAAAATCCTGGAACGGATTACGGAGCCGGATAGGGTCGTCATGTTCCGTGTGGATTGGGAAGATGACCAAGGGCATATCCAGACCAACAGAGGCTACAGAGTGCAGTTTAACAATGCCATCGGACCGTACAAGGGAGGACTTAGATTCCATTCTTCCGTAACGCTGGGATCGTTGAAATTCCTTGGTTTCGAACAGACATTCAAGAACAGTCTCACCACGCTTCCGATGGGAGGCGGCAAAGGAGGCAGCGACTTCAATCCGCGGGGAAAAAGCGATGCGGAAATCCAGCGGTTCTGCCGTTCGTTCATGACGGAACTACAGAAGTATATCGGTCCGGACACCGACGTGCCGGCTGGGGATATCGGTGTAGGGGGCAGGGAAATCGGATTTTTGTACGGGCAATACAAACGGATCAGGGGAGAGAACACCGGAGTCCTTACAGGGAAGGGTTTGGGGTACGGCGGTTCATTGATCCGGCCGGAGGCGACCGGTTTCGGTACGATGTATTTCGCCAACGAACTTTTGAAGGAGCATCACGATAGTTTCAAGGATAAGCGCGTATCCCTTAGTGGCTTCGGTAATGTTGCGTGGGGAGCCGCGATGAAGGCGAGCCAGCTTGGTGCGAAGGTGGTGACGATCAGCGGACCTGACGGGTACGTCATTGACGAGAATGGCGTGGGCACCGAAGAGAAGTGGGCGTTCATGCAACAGCTCCGCGCTTCCAATAAGGACGTCGTCGAACCGTACGCGAAGAAGTTCGGCGCACGGTTCGTCCCCGGTAGAAAACCG
>Ga0265294_10007995_pt1 | contig 12438 bp, 3 predicted proteins | sample MunlanPumphouse3_FD_192504 | JGI IMG/M metagenome (GOLD analysis project Ga0265294, IMG submission 192504) | Groundwater microbial communities from a municipal landfill in Southern Ontario, Canada - Pumphouse #3 | ecosystem: Environmental > Aquatic > Deep subsurface > Groundwater | place... | reverse complement strand
TATACTACTGAAGATACTATTTGATTTTTATATTGTAGACCAATTGAAATACAAAATGTCGGGACTCCATGAACATAATTGACTGTACCGTCTAAAGGATCTATTATCCAGCAATAGTCATTATCTTGTTTTAAAAAAGTATCTTTTTCTTCTGCAATTATATTGTGTAAAGGGAAAGATAATTTAATTTTATTGATGATTGCTTTTTGTGATTGTTTATCTGCAATGGTTACCGGATCAATTATACCTTTATATTCAATTTCTTTAATTTTATTGAAATATTTCAGTAAAACTTCCGAACCTGCATAAGCGCTTTCTATTGCAACATTTGTGAATTTATTAAATTTCATGATTTTCTCAAAAAAACAAGTCCATTCTTATTAAAGAAAGGACTTTTAAATTTTTTACATTTGCTACTGTGTCCCTTGATTCAAATTCTATCAAATAACAAGCAGTTTGGATAATGTCAAACTCTTGAAAACTCATGTAAGTATTTACAACTTGCTTATATTAGTCTCTAAATGTGCATTTATAAATTTTCTAATCCAGTATATCTCAAATGTCTTTATTTGCATTTAGTTTGTGTTCTTAACTATATCTAAAAATACTTTATTTCTTGCATTTGCATCTTGATATAAGGTTTCCGTTGACAAAATATAAACATGACAAGGCTTTGTGGTTCCATGTTTATCTTTTATATTTCCATTATAGTAATAGAATATAGGCTCATTACCAACAGCAAATAGTTCAAATACTCCTTGTTGTGACCGCAATTCCTTTTTTGTTTTATCATCCAATTGCGTAATGATATAGCCATAAAGTGTTTTTATATCATCTATTTCCTCAGCTATTGCCCCTAAGTTCCTATTTATTTCAGTTATTGAAACCATTTTCTTGTCAGTTGTTGTACCAACTGCCTTTATTTCAACCATTACCACATCTTTTTTATTCATACTATCGTTATAAAAAATAGTTAAATCTGGCTCTTTTAATGACGACCCTTTGCCATCTTCATTTCTTACGATATTTTCTTTAATAGTTTTAATTTTAACATCACTAAACATTTTTGTATAGGACATATATTTGTCATCTAATAACCATATATTTGTATTGTAAACAGTGCTTTCTGCTCCTGTTTTATCAGACATAGAGCCCATAGTCATAAACAAATTATGTAATAATTTTTCAGTCTTATTTTTTTCTTTATTTAATTTATTTAGGGCATTTATAACATTTTGCCTATAATAAAAATACTGAGCCAATTCCCTATTGCAAATATCATTAAGTTGTGATATATTTTCTTGAAATTCGTTAGTGTCTATTTCATTAGATGAAAGCATTTTTACAAAGGCATTTTTAACTTTTTCTTTTTCTGCCCTAAACTCAGAAGTTGCTTTTTTTAATAGTGCTTGTTTGTCAGGTATTAATCCAATATCTGCTTTTCTTATATATTTTGCAAGATGAGGATTTTCATCTATACAAGTATCTATTATATTTTTATTTTCATCCTTTAAATTTGGATACCTTTTTATAAGAATACTATCTACCTTGTTTTTTAGTTCAATATTTATTTTTGGCATTGGCAAAGGATTAGTTAAATTTGGATTATTTTCTTTAAAATCAAAAGTGAATTCATTTCGCACATCATTAATTCTTTCATCAAAATATTTGGATGTTAAAAGAAACATAGATGATGAACCATCTTTAAAATTTTTAAATCTAATATCTTCAGGAAATTGCATAACTGTTCTGCCATCTGCACAATAGAACAATGTATGTCTATTTTTCTTGTCATCAATAAAGTTATAATACAGATCAAAATTGACATCTGTGTTGTTAATTTCTTCTTTTACAGAAAATTCTTCCTGATTTAATTGTATAATATTATCACTGTCAATTACTTCTTCAGCGTTATCAATTTTCAAGACAATTCTAAAGCTTTTATTTTTTTCTTTCTTCCACAGGAAAAAATTTACCATCAAGTGCTTCTCAATAGCGTATTTTATTTCTTTTAAATCAGCGTTTGCTCTTAAATCTTTTCCCTTATTGTAATATCTCCCTGTCACTCCAAACAACGTGATAGTTGTTTTACTATCTTCTTCGTTATATGGAGTAACTTGTACTGACCCTTCAGAAAAACTTTCATTAAAATCAATATTAATTTTTTCAGTTTTTGTAAAGCTTTCTATTTTTATATCTTTAAAAACTTTTAACCAAGTAAATCTCCCTATTCCTTTGCAACCAAGTTGAGACTTATATTTTGACAAGTATTCCGTAAAGGAATTCCTATTATCTTCTGTAAAACCAACACCATTATCAATAATTGTAAACCCTGTAACTTTGGGTTTATAATCTTCTTCATCTAATGTTTGGTCTTTAGTAAATATTATATTTATATTCGTAGATTCTGACTCTATTGAGTTGACAATAGCCTCATACAATGGCTGCAGAAAATGAATAGAATCATTTAAACCATCCAAAATACTTTGGACTGATACTTTTAGCACAATTTTTACCTCTTTTAGTAGTACAAGTATTCTTTATATTATAAGTTTTATTAAATATTTTTTCAAAGAATATCTGTATTTCCTTATAGCATGTAATTTTATATAATAAATTTAGAAGTATTTGTCGTATATATGAACCGATAGGCTTAATAACAACTTAATCTAGATTATCTGTTGGAAGTGCAGGGAGAAGCTTGCATCAGATGGGTAGACTAAAAAGTTTGCAAGGGATATTTCATTTCTCAATTAATCAGTAGTTTAAGTATTGATGGGGTCCTGATAGGGAAAAAGGACTAGATAATTTGTCATTCTTTTGTTTTTACACATTAAAAATACAATGTATTCAATATAACTTAATTTTTTAAATACAAAAAAACAAGTCCATTCTTATTAAGAAAGGACTTTTAAATTTTTTTGGCGGGGATGACGGGATTCGAACCCGCGGTCTCTGCCTTGACAGGGCAGTGTGTTAAACCAGGCTACACCACATCCCCATGGCTAACATCTGTAGATTATATCAGAAAGAATACTTTGTTGTCAAATATATTGACAAATAGTATAAAAACTGCTAGCATAAACGCAACTTAATAAGAATTGGGATTGGGCAAAGATGCTCAAAGGATTTTTAGAGAAATCTTTTGAGCATCTTTTTCTTAATATAAGTTTATAGTTATTTTTTGATTTTATGCAGGAGGGAAAATGCTAAAAAAAGAGGGAGAAATAAGAATACCGGCCGGATGTGCTATAAGCGGTATTATAGATAGAAAAGGTAACAGATTTAATGGTGAAGATATCGTTAAGTCTATTGCTCTTATGCATGAAAGGTCTAACGGACTTGGCGGAGGATTTGCCGGCTATGGAATATATCCTCAGTATAAAGATTTTTTTGCATTACATATTTTCTATGACAATAATGTAATCAAAGCTAAAACAGAAGAATTTTTAAATGAACATTTTGAAATAGAAAGTGCAGGTAATATTCCTACAAGAAAAGTTTCAAGTGTTAAAGGTAAGCCTTTAATTTGGAGATATTTTGTCCAGCCTAGAATATATAAAGTTAAAGATCTTAATATGGATGAAGAAGAATTTACTGCAAGATGTGTAATAAGAGTTAATAAAGAATTTGACGGAGCTTATGTTTTTTCCAGTGGTAAAAATATGGGAGCTTTTAAAGGTGTTGGGTATCCGGAAGATATCGGCGAATTTTTTATGTTAGAAAATTATGAAGGGTATATATGGACAGCGCATGGAAGATTTCCTACAAATACCCCGGGCTGGTGGGGTGGAGCTCATCCTTTTACAATGCTGGACTGGTCTATTGTTCATAACGGAGAAATCTCTTCTTATGATGCAAATAGACGATTTGTTGAAATGTACGGATATAATTGTTCATTGCAAACAGATACAGAAGTAATCACTTATTTGCTTGATTTATTAGTAAGAAAACATAAACTGCCAATAGAAAAAGCTATACAAGTTTTAGTTGCGCCTTTTTGGAAAGATATTGAAAGAGAAAATCCTAAGAAAGCAGCAGAATTAAGAGCATTAAGAACAGTATATTCCAGCGCTTTAATCAATGGTCCTTTTTCTATTTTAATAGGTTATGAAGATGGTTTGATTGCGCTTAATGACAGAATAAAATTAAGATCTATGGTTACAGCAGAAAAAGGCAACAAAGTATATTTTGCCAGTGAAGAAAGTGCTATCAGAGTAATTTGTAAAGACCCTGAGAATGTTCGTCATCCAAAAGGTGGCGAGCCTGTTATTGTAAAGTTGGAGGTAAAAAAATGAGTTTAAATTTAATTTCCCCTCAATTTGAAGTTTTAAGAGATGAAAATAAATGTGTACAATGTAAAGTTTGTGTAAAACAATGTGCAAATGAAGTACATTCTTACGATGAAGAAGATAATGTTGTAAGAGCAAACGATATTAAATGTGTTAATTGCCATAGATGTGTAGCTTTGTGTCCGACGAAAGCATTAAAAATAAGAAAGAATTCTTTGGAATTCAGAGAAAATGCCAATTGGACTGGACAGGCAATAGACGAAATTTACAGACAAGCTGAAACAGGCGGAATTCTTTTATCAAGTATGGGAAATCCGAAGAATTTTCCTATTTACTGGGATAAAATGCTTTTAAATGCCAGCCAAGTAACAAATCCATCAATTGATCCATTAAGAGAACCAATGGAAACAAAAGTTATGATTGGAAGAAAGCCGGATAAACTTGAATTTGATAAAGATGGTAAACTTGTTACAGAAATGCCTCCGCAAATAGAATTGAATATGCCTATAATGTTTTCTGCTATGAGTTATGGATCTATTTCTAAAAATGCTCATGAATCATTAGCCAGAGCTGCAGAAAAGCTTGGCATATTGTATAACACAGGCGAGGGTGGACTACATAAAGATTTTTATAAATATGGAAAAAATACTATAGTTCAAGTAGCATCAGGCAGATTTGGTGTGCATGTAGGATATTTAAATGCTGGTTCTGCTATAGAAATTAAAATTGGACAAGGTGCAAAACCTGGTATCGGTGGACATTTACCTGGTATAAAAGTTGGTGAAGATGTTTCAGCAACAAGAATGATTCCTATGGGGTCAGATGCTATTTCACCGGCACCTCATCATGATATATATTCTATAGAAGATTTAAGACAATTAATATTTTCACTAAAAGAAGCCACAAATTATCAAAAACCGGTATTTGTAAAAATAGCTGCTGTTCATAATGTTTCCGCAATTGCATCAGGTATAGCAAGAGCAGGTGCAGATGCAATAGTTATAGACGGATTCAGAGGCGGAACTGGTGCAGCACCTACAAGAGTAAGAGATAATGTCGGGATACCTATAGAACTTGCTTTAGCAGCCGTTGACCAAAGATTAAGAGATGAAGGAATAAGAAATTCTATATCTATAATTTGTGCCGGTTCTATCAGAAACAGTGCGGATATTGTAAAAGCTATAGCGCTTGGAGCTGATGCCGTTTATATAGCAAGTGCTGCTTTAATTGCTATTGGATGCCATATGTGTCATTCATGTTCTACAGGCAAATGTAACTGGGGTATAGCAACACAAGATGCAGATTTAGTAAAAAGATTAAATCCTGATATAGCTTACCAAAGATTAGTAAATTTACTTACAGCATGGGATCATGAAGTAAAAGAAATGCTTGGCGGTATGGGTATAAATGCTATAGATAGTTTAAGAGGCAACAGATTAATGTTAAGAGGTATAGGATTAAATAGTAAGGAATTAGAAATATTAGGCATTAAACATGCCGGAGAATAATAAAGAGATTAGATTGTAATACTGATAGCAATATTTTAGATTTGGAAAATTATTAAAAAAGCTCCTTGAATATAAATTATTCAAGGAGCTTTTTATTTTAGTAAGAGTTTAAATTATTTTTGTACTGTTGTTTCTTGAGAAGCTGTAATTATTATCTCAACTCTACGATTTTGTGCACGATGACTTGCGGTATCGTTAGGAACCAAATTATCATGAGAACCTTTTCCTATTATTGAAATATAATTTTTAACATCATAATCTTTTTTCAAGACAACAGCAATTATATTTGCTCTTTTCTCTGATAGTATTTGATTATATTCAGGTGTTCCCATATTATCACTATGCCCTTCTATCAATAACTCTGCATTAGGATACTGTTTCAACTCTTCTACAACTTGTTGTAAGCTTGCTTTACCGCTTTCAGTTAACTCAATGCTGTTGAACTTAAATTGAGGTTTATTTACTAATACAATTTCTGTTATTTTTTTCTCTCTAAGTTCTTGAGCTGTTTGTTCATTAACTACGGTTGCTTCATATTGTTTAATTCTGTCTTGTAATGCTTGTTCTCTTTTTGCTGCCTCGTCTAATTCGTTTTGCATTTTTTCAATTAACTGGTTTTCATATTCTTGGTTTTTTTCTACAGTTTCTTTATTGTTGATGCAACCAAATTTATAAGTTAAACCAATGTTAGCATAATATTCTTTTGATGTATTTGCATAATTTGTTTGCCCGTTAGCAAATACTGTCCAATCTTCTGACAAGATATAATCTGCTCCCAATCCTCCGGATAATGAGAATGGTGTAAGTTCTGCACCTTTAATTTTCATATCTGTTTTCCCTGGGAAAGCAACTAAAGATATGTCTGATTCTGCATAATCATCAGTTAATATTTGTCTTGCTCCTATATTTGCATACCAGCCAAATTTCTTTATTTTGCCATTTACTCCAACTCCTACTTTAGCTTGAGATATCATTGTGTCGTTAGACTTAACATTTAAATTAAGATCTTGAGCACCTTTTTCTTTAAATGAATCTTGCATTATATATGAAGTTACTATACCAACAAAAGGTTTTAATAAAACTTTATGTTTTGCTTGGCTGTCTTTAGTAAGAGATATTTTATATGCAGCTTCTAAATCTAAAGAAGCGCTATATCCATTATGTTCGCTGGTTGCTGTTCTGTCCATGAAAGTTATTTCTCTGTCTGTATTGTAGTTTTCATATCCGCCGAATAACATACCTTTTAACTGCCATTTTGTATTTTCGTATCCGCCATAGAATCCTAGGTTAATGTCTTTCATTGTTGTTTGATCTTGTTCTTGTTTCAATGTTGATGTTCCATAACCTGCCATTGCACCTATTGTCCAAGATTTTGCGGATATCATATCAAACCCTACTAAGAACCCGTTTACGTCGGTTGTATATTTTGGGGAATTGCTGTTTTCATCAACCTGATAATTATTGTAATAATACTCTGTCCATAATTTATCATGGAATTTATTGCAAGGATATAAATCTTCACATCTTTCTTGAATTCTATCATAAACATGTTCTGTCTTTGCATTAAAGAATGACATTAAAGATGAATTTGCATATATTACACCTGCTATATCATTAAAGCCTGCTTTTAAAGCATCTAAATCATATGTACTTGTATAGTAATAGAATTTTTCCAAACTATCCAAAGCATTTGTTATATCTCCACCGTTTCCGGTAGAAATTGCATCTATTGCAGCCGCAACTTCTTTTTCATTATTAGACATATCAGTAAGTTCTGGAGAATTTTCATAATCTGAAGCAATTCTGCTAACTTCAAGTTTCATTACATTTACATCATTATAAACATTATATTCTATTCTGCTGCCTAATCTTAAATCTGCAGTATCAACATCATATCCTGTTAAACCTGGTGTTGTAAATTCACCGGTTAAAGTTCCTGCTGTGATAATATCAAATATTTCATGAACAAAAAATTTGCCGTTAAGATTAATTAAATCGAGTGAAGTATTTGTATTGTCTATGGTTACTGTACCGGAAACATTTGTTGTGTCTGTGTTTCCGCCACCATTTTGCATACTAGTTTGTTCAAATTCTACTTCATATGTAGAACCACTAAGGAAAGTTTCATCACCAGTTATATTAGTAGTTCCTATTGAGTTTCCTGGTGCTAATGTTGCTCCGTTTCCAATTACAACTCCGGTTGCGGTTATATTTGAATTACCGCCTAATAAACTGTTTGTAAATGTCATTGTAGTATTTACTATAAAATCTGTTCCGCTTGCAACATTATTTATATATAAAGAGCCACTACTTATATTTGCTTGGTATGCTTGGAAATATTTTGTAACATCCATTAATGCTGAACCTGTTTTATTAAAAGTTCCGAGATAATTTGTATTATCAACTTCATTTAATACTACATGTGGGGCAATAGTGCTAGATTGAACATCTGTAAATTCGAATGTGTCAAAGTTGCTGCTTCCTGTTCCATAAAGGGTACCATTGATATTTGATGTTGTTCCTGTCAATGTTCCGCTTGAAACATAAGTATCACCTTGGTAATAATTGGAATCCATCAGAAGTGTTAATGTTCCTGCTCCGCCTTTTACCAAATTAGTGCTTACTGTAGAAGCTTGAGTTATTACTGAAGTAGTTGAAAGTTCAAGTTCACCAGATAAAACATCTAGCTCGACATCATTTCCTTCAGTTCCGACAAATCTATTATTAAGTGTAATCGCTGTATTTGTACTTGCTATAAGTTTTCCGCCGTCAAATAGAATTTCGTTATCGCCTATGTTATTTGCTGCTTCTATTTGCAAAGCTCCGTCACTTATTGTTGTTGTCCCGCTATAAGTATTTATACCTGTTAAATTTACTGTTCCATCTCCTGTCTTTTCTAATGACCCGGGTCCTGAAATTGATTCTTCTAAAGTTGTATCTGTTGCATCTGTTAATGATAATATTCCGCTATTGAGTATTCCATTTGCAATTGTCAAATTAGAAGCATCTGTTGTAAGAGAATTGCCGGTGCTGATTTGCATATCATCTTGAGTTACAGACACATTATTTACAATGTCGTTATCTATATATATTACCCCTGTTCCAGTTACTACATTGTCATTTGTTCCGCCGGTAAAAGCTAATTCTCCGTAATTATCTATAGCTCCGGACAATGATGATGCATTAGCCTTTAAATAACTGTTTGAATCAACATAAAAACCATTTGTTGCTATTATTGAATTTTCATTTTGATTGTTATTTACTAATGCACTAGTAGTTAATAATATTCTGTTTTGACTGATAATTGTATTTGTATCGTTATAGACATAGTCATAAGAACCTGTAGCTATTGCCAAAGTTCCTGTTCCTGTAATATTATTTGTGTTTGTACCCTCTGCATTTATGGTTAATGTTCCATCATTATCAATGCCGGCTTTAACATCATCTATATCTGTTGTCATTGTTGCATTTGAATCTATGTTTAAATTATTAGAAGTTATTAACTGTCCTGAATTATTGGTAAAAGAACCGCTTGCAACATTTACTGTATTTTGTGTTATTGCTGCATTATTTGTAAATGTTCCTGTTGTGTTTAGTACTCCGTTGCCTGTTACTGTATTATTGTTTGTTCCGCCTTCAAAATTTAAATCGCCCGAGTTTTCAATATCTCCAGAGATATCTGAAGCGTTTGTAGTCATGGCTCCTGTTTCGGCAACTGTGAATCCGTTAGTTGCAGTTATAAAATTTTCATTTACTAAAGAACCTTTTATATCTATAGTATCTTGAGTTACTATTGCAGAATTCATTACATTATTGCTTTCAAGTATTTCTAATCTGCCGCCGCCCATTATATTATTATTGTTAGTTCCATCAGCATTAATTTGTAACAATCCGTCATTTCCTATAGTTGCAGATATATCATCTATATCAGTTGTCATTGTTGTGCCGGAAGCCATTCCTAAGTATGCTGCTGTTATTGAACTGCCTAATATGTTGTTGAATGTTCCTGTATGTATAGTAACAGAGCTTTGATTGATATCTCCGTTATTTGTAAAGTTACCATATGTATTTAAAACACCTGCTGAACCATTTATAACACCTTGGTTTGAACCGCCGTTATTTAGTGTTAATGTTCCGTCATTTGTTATTGTTGCATTTAGATTGTTTGTGAGTGAATCAGCTGTTATTAAACTGTTGTTTGTGATTGTACCGCTGTTTGTAAGTAAACTTCTGACTATGATGTCTTCTTGATTTGCGAAAATGCCGCTGCTTGTTACAGTAACATTTTCTTGCTCTATAGCTGCTGTGTTTGTAACTGTGGAACTATCAATTATTAAATTTCCAAAAGTTCCATTGTAAGCTGTTATTATATTGCTGTTTGTTCCACCGGTTAATGTTAATGTTCCTATATTGTTTATATTTCCGCTTAAATTAGTTGCATTACTTATTAAAGAAGCTGATGTTGTAGTTATGTTAATATTTGTTTGTGCTAATACTCCGCCGTTATTATCAAAACCGCCTGATATATCTATGTTGCCTGCTCCTGATATTGAGCCTGTATTTAAACCATTGCCAACTATAAAATTGGATGTAGATGTATTTACTATATTACCTTCATTTGTTAACGAACCAATATTAAGTTCATTGCTGTTATTTATACCTGCATACTGACCTACAAAAACATCGTTAACAACTGTAGATGAACTATTGGTTAGAATGTTAAAATCACTACTTATACCGCTAACAACATTTAGTGCGCTTTGTTGTATGAAATTATTGTTAGAAACATCTCCTTCTATTGCAAGCGTTCCTGAACCATAAATATTCTGACCAATTGTTCCGCCAGTAAGTGTTAATAATGAATCATTTGTAATGTAGCCTGTGTCAAGAAGAAGTACTCCCGCATTTGTGACTAAGTGTCCGCCATCTTTAATTATTAATGAGTATTGTTCAATATATCCGGTATTATAAAATGTACCTGCTGTAACGGTCATAGTTCCAAACCCTACTCCGCCGGCTCTGTCTATTGTCCCTTCGTTTATACCGCCGTTAATATTGATTATTCCGTCATTAATAATAGTTGCGCTAGGTCTGTTTGCCAGGTATGTTGCATCTATAATATTTTGATTTGATACTGTTCCATGATTTGTGAATGAACTTACTTCTACAGTACCGTTAGTATCATTTGTAAAGTTTCCGCTGTTTGAGAAGATATTTTGCACTATTGATGAACTGTTTGTTACATCATAACCGGATGCAATTTCAAGATTTCCTGAACCTTGTATACCATTTAAATTTGTTCCATCTGCATTTATCTGTAATAGCCCTGCATTGTTTATGGAACCGCCATTTGTATAGGTATCTATATCATCTATATCTGTTGATAATGTTGCCCCGCTTGCTATATCTATATTTGTTGCAGTTATTAAACTGACTGAAATATTATTAAAAGTACCGCTTGTTATATTGACAGTAAACTGATTTATATCCGCAGTATTTGTTAAACCGCCTTCTGTTCCGTTGAAAGTCAATGTTCCGGTACCCGTTATATTATCATCGCTTGTTCCGCCTGTAAATATCAAGGCGCCGTCGTTTGATATGCCTTGATGTATATTTGAGTTAGAAGCATTTGATGTTACTGACCCGCTACTAGATATATGTAATTCTTCTTGTCCCATATTACCATTATTGATAAAATTCCCGGATATATTGATAATTCCTTCTGATGTTGTGCCGTATACTATTGAACCGTTATTTACGCCGTTTACTACATTTAACACTCCATCGTTTTGCAAACCGGCCAATGAACCGATTAAAAGATTATCTGTAAGTGTTATAGTTGCACCTTCAATATTGAATAAGGACATAGCATCGTATATTGTTAAATTTTCTTGATTTATATTTTTTCTATTTTGTATCAAATCATTTATAAACAAATCGCCTGTTCCGGTTATTTCATTGTCATTGATGTTGCTGAAACCTGTAAGTGTTAAACTTCCGTCATTATATATCTTATCGGATACAATCAAATCGTCGGCGTTTGCAGTCAATGACGCATTAGTAGAAATTGTTATTGAGTTTTGGGTTATTGTTTTGTCTGTTTGCTGTGTAAAAATTGTATTGTCTAATATTTCAAAATTACCTGTTCCGTCTATAATATTTGGATTATTTACGGTTCCCGTGCTGCTGACATTAACTTGTAAAAGACCGTTATTATGTATCCCTCCGGTACTACCAGTCGTATCAAGTATATTTGTTGTTAACAATACTGCATCCGAGTCTATATATATATTGTCTGCCGTAATTTCTCCGTTATTTGTTACTGTTCCGCCGTCTATATATACTCTGCCCTGGCTGATATCACCGTTATTTGTCATTGTGTTTGTTGCTCTCAACCATCCCGTGCCGGTAACATCATTGTCGTTTGTTCCACCGGTAAAAACTACCCATCCGCCGTTATTTGTAATGTTTCCTGCCAATGCTGAGGCATTGCTTTGCAATGTTGCACTAGCGTTCACAAAAAATCCGTTTGATGCTGTTACTGCATCGGCTGTACTATTATTATTATGGAATACGCCTGAAATTGTTATAGTACTTTGAGATATTGTTGCTGAAGAATCATTTTGCACAGTATTTCC
>Ga0265294_10007994_pt1 | contig 12439 bp, 5 predicted proteins | sample MunlanPumphouse3_FD_192504 | JGI IMG/M metagenome (GOLD analysis project Ga0265294, IMG submission 192504) | Groundwater microbial communities from a municipal landfill in Southern Ontario, Canada - Pumphouse #3 | ecosystem: Environmental > Aquatic > Deep subsurface > Groundwater | place... | reverse complement strand
TGTAAGAAGTAGTATTTCTAAACTAGGTATAGATTTAAATGGTCTTGAAATGCAGGATCGAAATATATTAAGAACTATTATTGATTATTATGATGGTGGCCCGGTTGGAGCTGAAACCCTTTCTATTTCTGTTGGTGAAGCAATAGAAAGTTTAGAGGATTTTTACGAACCTTATCTTATTCAAAAAGGGTATTTAAAAAGAACTCCTCGAGGAAGAATGGTCACACAAAAAGCATATGAATTGCTGAATAAAAAGAAAGGAAAAAATAATGTTAGTCAAGGAATTCTCTTTTGATTTACCAGAAGAATTAATTGCCCAAGTACCTGCAAAGGTTCGAGGGGAAGATAGGCTTTTGGTTATAGATAAAAATACAGGTGAATATAAAGATACCGAAATGAAGGAATTTCCTTCATATTTAGATGATGATTGTCTGCTTGTTGTGAACAATTCAAAGGTTCGAAAAGCAAGGGTTTATGGATTTACAGAAAAAGATGGTAAAGTTGAATTTCTCTTTTTAAGTGAAAGGGAAGATCATTGTTGGTTGGTAATGACAAACAAAGCTAAAAAACAAAGAGTTGGTAAGACTTATCGTTTTTTAGATCATGATGGAAACATTGTTTTTCATGCTACTATTGTTGAAACTTGTCCAGATGGATTAAAGTATCTAAAACCAGATATTGTAATCAATGAATCTTTTTTTATTGAATTAGGACATGTTCCTTTGCCTCCTTACATTAAAAGAGAAGATGATTTTCAAGATGAAACAAGATATCAAACTATTTATGCTGAAAAAGCGGGCTCAGTAGCTTCTCCAACAGCAGGCCTTCATTTTACTCCTGAAATTATGGGTAAAATAAAAGAAAAGGGTATTAAAATAGTCGGTGTAACCCTTCATGTTGGAATGGGGACTTTCATTCCTATGCGTGGAGTTAACATTGAGGATCATCATATGCACTATGAATCTTATTTTGTTTCAGAGGAAGCAGCTTCTATAATAAATGATTATAGAAAAAGAGGAAAAAAAATTGTTGCAACTGGGACAACTAGTGTTAGAACTTTGGAAAGTGCTTATAATTTAAAAACTGATCAAGTAGAACCTGGGTTTGCTAAAACCAACTTGTTTATTTCTCCAGGTTATAAATTTAATGTAATTAACCAACTTCTTACCAATTTCCATACCCCTGAATCAACTTTACTAGTGCTTGTATCTTCTTTTGCTGGAAAAGATCATATAATGAATGCCTATAAACATGCTATAGAAGAAAAATATAGGTTCTTTAGTTATGGAGATGCAACCTTTTTGAAGTAAGACTTTCAATAATTGCCGATTCTATAGAAAAGCCCAGAGCGTTTGAATAAGAGACTATTGTTTTTAATTTATAGTTATTTTCAATTTTATAGTTATTTTCAATTTGAGAAATTCTTTGCTTTTTTACTTTTAAATGGTTCGCAATAGTCTGTTCTGTAAGGTTATTATTCTTGCGGGAATTTGATAGAAAAATAATTATATCCTCTAAATTTATTGAAGGTGAATTGTCTTCAAAAAATAGTCTTAGACTTTCTGTTTGAGCTGAAGACTTACAAAAATGATTGAAATTATTTGGATTATTAAAATTAAAAGCCTTTAAACAGTTTTTTTGCTGACTTAAATACAAAAAATCAAGAAGATTAATTTTTGAATAATTACAAATTTTTTTCAAAGAACTAAAATTTGGATTGAACTGAGAATTATTAGCAGAAAAATATTTAGCTAAAGTATTAAAACTATAACCAGAAATTTTTGTCATACCTTCAATCCATTTTTTTGCATTGTTTGAGTTTATAATAATAAACCTTAAGGCGTTATTTGGATTTATTTCTTGAAAAGAAACTTTTTCCATTACAAATACTTTTTAATTACTTTAAAGATTTCTTCTTTTGGTAAAGTTCCGTCAATTCTTATTAAGTTAACTTTTTCATCAAGTTCCGAAAATGCCTTTTCATAATTATTTTTAACTTTTTTTAAAACTTCAATTTCTTCAAAAAGTTCTTTTGAATCTCCTCTGGTATCAATTCTATCAATACAAACTTCACAGGGAGTATCAAGAAAAAATATATACTCTGGGGAAGGAAAGTTATTTAGTTCTTTAACTTTTTCATAAGTTGCCCCTAAACTTTGGTATGCTAATGAAGAGTATAAATATCTATCTGAGATGACTTTTTTCCCTTCTTCTAATTTTGTAATTATTCCATTTTCTTTATTATTTAAATGATCTTCTCGATCTGCACAGAATTGAAAAGCAAGTGCTAGGGGAGTTGTTCGAATTTTTCCCTGTAGTATCTTTCTAGCTATTTGTCCTAGTTCTGAAGAAGTTGGTTCAAAAGTTAAAAAAAATGGGATTTGCTTTGATAATAGAAAACTTTCTATTAATTTAGACTGGGTTGTAGTTCCTGCACCATCTAATCCCTCAAGAACATAAAAATTTTGAAGTATTTTATTCATATTTCCACCTGATTTAATAACTTTATACAACGATATTACAATTTTTTATTGTGAACAATCAATACAATTGCTATAATATTTTTATGAAGTATAGAGTATCTGCTTCTAGCCTAATTTCCTCAATTCTAATAATCTTCCTTTTGGGAGTTTTTGTTGTGTATTTTTCTATACCGGAAATTGGTCAGCAATACTTGCTTGATTTACTTTCAAAATCAGAAACTAGTGCTAACTATAAAGTTCATTTTAATAGTCTTGATAGAAAATTTCTTCAAGATATTAAATTAAAAGGTCTTTCTTTTACTTTTTTAGATGATGAAATTACTACTGTTGAAAAAATTGATTTAGGTACAAATTTGCAAAGTCTTGTTTCCCATTATTTTTCAGGAAATCAAGTTTTTGATGTTCAAATTAATAACGCTAGTTTGTCATTAAATGAAAGTGAAATTAATAGTTTTACAAGTAAGACAGAAACCTCATCATCTTTAAATAAATTTTCTTCAATTTTACAAAGAACAGGTTTCAAATTTAGAATTTATAATTCAGATATTAACTTAGCCTATAAAGATTTACAGGTTTCTAATAATCAATTTAGTGGCTTTGCTTCTTTTGATGTTGGGTTAACTTTAAGTAATCTTTCAATAAGTTTCTTAGAAACAGAAATTGGTTATAAAGGTGATGTTTTTAATTTAAAAGAAACTAATTTTGCCATAAATGAAGAAGAGGAACTTGGACTTATTGTAAATGAATTTGCTTTTAAAAACAATTTTACAATTGATAAAATTTATTTTCATGGGCTTTCAAGTATTTTATTTGATGGATTTGAAAATTCGGAGGGTAAGGGGACTCTTTACTTAGAAACAATTGAAGGTTCCTATCAAGGTTTTGATTTTGGAATAGAAGATTTGAACTTGAATTTGCTATATAATTTTGAACAAAATAATTTTTCTACAAACATAATTAGTAAAAACTCTAATCTTTCATATTTGGATTACAATTTAAAAAATACCCAAATAAACATAAATTTAAATTATTCGAATGAAAATGATGTTATTTCTTCTTTTACTTTAGAAAATTCAGTTTTAACTTTAGAAGATGAACAAATATATAGTGTTTCCCTTCCACTTTTCAGTGGAAAGCTTAGCTATAGTTTTGAGGATAAAGCTTTGACATCAAGTATTGAGGCTAGTTTGATAAACATTGGAGAAATGGAGAACTTTGGTTTAAATAATACCTTAATTTCTGATCTAACTGGAAATGTCAATTATTTTAATTCTGAGTTTTCAGGTTTTTTTGATTTTGTAGGAAAAACTGATTTTAATAATACAAACTTAGGTAGTTTTAACAGCAATATTCATTTTGATTTTCAATTAGAGGATTTAAATCAATCTGCTAAATTGGTATTTAACGATTTTAATCTTACACCAATAGGTGGAGGAAATTACCTTACTTTAAATTATTTGCAGTTAAAAGAAACAAGAAATATAAATTTTGATATGAATTTGTTAGATAATATTGTATTAAAAGGTGATTATAATTTACTCAATCAAAACATTTTAGCAAACTTAGAGTTAAAAGATTTCAATTTTGCCCGTTATGAAAATCTATACCAAATTTTACCAAATGTTGCAAAAAAGTTTATAAAACTTGATACAAGCTTTAGTTCTAGTATTAGGATTGAAAATAATGGATTTAACAATATTAATGGAAATATATTTTTAACTATGGCTGCAAAAGATTTAGATTTATATGGTCAAAATGAAAATCTTGCATTGATAGTTAAAGCAGATGCAAAAGACGATTTATTTTATATTAATAATTTTACCTTAAGTGGTTTTGGATTACGTTTATATTATGATGGGACAATAAATAATGAATTAATCCAACAGGGAGATTTCGATAATTTTAATCTTTTACCTGAGGGAAAATTCGTTTTACAAAAGATTCAAAATGGTGAAAAGTTATTAGCATTAGATTTTTCAGTACAAAAAGAGAATTTAAGCATTTTTAATTTAACTTCGCCATTAAAGGATGATTTTTATTTTAAAGGTGAAATAAATCGGGATGCAAATAAAAATATTGAATTAAATACAGAATTAAATTATGCAAAAATTAATTATTTGTTTAATTTTATTTTGGATTTAAAAGATTTAAATTTTTCTATTTTATCTGAGGGCTTAGCTTTAAATTTAAGTTATGATGTAGAAGATTCCATATTTGATATTGATGGAAATCTAACTAACTTTCTTCTTTGGTTCCCTAAAGAAAATGCCTTAAACCTTTCTTCAGTTGTAAAGGGCCAAATTGATTTAATTGATGAGGTCTTTGATTTTTCATTGAAGAATTTTGAAATAAATGGAATTGATAATGGTGTATTAAAGTTTGATTTCAATGTTACTAATTCTGAAGTAAGTTTAGATAATATTCAAATAGGTTTTGATGAAAATGATCCAGCCTTTGGTTTTGTTAAGTTTAAGTTTGATAATTGGTCAGAATTATTACAAAAGGACTTTTCTAATTTAACTTTTAGATTTAGCTTAGCCAAAAATGATGAATCCATTGAGGCTGCCTTTTTACAACAACAATATTTAATTGAAGTTCAAAATGTTAATTTAAATGATTTTATATTGAATAATGACTCTTCAAAAAAAATCTTTAATTTTAAAATTTTAGGTAGAACCAAAGAGGACTCCTATGGAGCTTTTTCTTTAAATGTTGATGACAATATTTTTAAGGGAAATCTTTATTACAATAATCTTTCTCTTGATATTACAAATGGTATTTTGGATTTAGGAAACCTTCAAATAGAAAATTTGGAAGGGAATATTGATTTAAAAAATTCAGATTTTAATTTAGGTGGTTTTGTTGATTATGAAAAAAACCAATCTGAAGGAAAAGTAGCACATAGTTTTAATTTTGAAACCAGTTCCAATTTTTCATCGGTGTTTGATAAATTAATTGATTTTTATGATTTGAAAGAATTTAAATTATCCAATCTTTCAAATTTCAATTTTTCATTACCTGATTTTAACAACTTGGCTGAAGGTTTAACTTTAAAAGTGTTATTCTCAAATTTGGACCTTTGCAATTCAAATTACAAATTGGATGATATGAATTTGAATATTAGTTATTTAGATAGTATTCTTCTTTTAAATGGAAATTATTTAAATGGAAATTATGATTTTACCAATAAATCAATAAACTTAGCACTAAATAAAAAGTGGGGTGTTGGCTTTAATTTAGAGGGTAATTTTAATTCAGATTATGATATTTATTTAAATGATTTGTATATCCCAGCAAATATAATTAATTATTTAGTTGATTTCCCCGTTGTTAAAATATATGAAGGAATTCTTGAGGGAGATCTTTACCTTTATGGAAATTCAAAGAAAATGCATTCTTATGGAACAATTACTTCAGATAAAGTAGGTTTTTCTTTATTCTTTACTCCTGGACAAATAATTCATATACCAAACTTGTCTTTGTTTATTGTTGATGGAAAAATGAGTACTCCGAATTTGCCAATTTTCTTTGAAAAAGAATCCGAAAGTATTTACAAAAGAGGAAAATTTCAATTTATAGGGGATTTAAGTAATCCACAGAACTTTACATATAAAATCCTTTTAGATGCCATTGATCCTGTTTATGTTTGGTATCCTATTTCTAATACTAACTTTAATATAAACATTGAAGTAGAAGCTACTGGTTTAATAACTCTTGGTGATGATGGAGACTTTTCTTATTTCTATACTGATGTAACTATTGCTAATTCTTTAATTGATACTGTTTTCACAAGAGAAATCCCTTCTTGGTATCCAATTGAAGGGAAATTTGCAGTAAACTTAGATATAGTAACAGGAAAGAATAATGAATTCTATTTCCCAGGGAAAAAGGATCCTATACTAAATGTTACTTTAAATGAAAATCAAAAAATAAATATCAGCCTTGACCCAGTAACTGAAGAATTTGGAATTGATGGTCAAATAGGATTTAAAAGTGGACAGATATATTATTTCCAAAAAGATTTTATGGTAAATACTGGAAAATTGAAATTTCAAACTGAAAAACCGGGAAAGGGGAATGAAGGAATATTAATAGACCTTTCAGCTAAAATAAGAGATTATGACAGTCAAGGAAATAAGGTAGATATATATTTAATCTTAAATGACGCTAGTTTGAATAATATTAATCCAACATTTGAAAGTGTTCCGTCTTTAAGTGAAAATGAAATACTCAAGATCTTGGGGCAAAATATTCTTCCAACTGGAATATATCAAGGAGCCTCTTTATCTTCTGTTGCGTCTGTTACAGTGGCAGCTGCTGATGCTATTTCAAAACTTGGGCTAATAAATACCAACGAAAATTTCAACATTACACAAGTAATAAAAGAATCTTTGAGTTTGGATATTTTTACTTTCCGTTCAAATATAGTTCAAAATCTTGTAACCGATGTTCTTCCCGGTGGTTATATTTCCAAAGACATAGATTCAGTTGCTAGATATCTGGATGGAACAAATTTATATTTTGGAAAGTATTTAGGAAAGGATTTGTTCCTTCAAGGTTATTTAGGATTAAAGGCCGAAAAGTATTCTGGAAATAAGATGATTTCAGGATTCTTAAGTGAGGATTTGATTTTAGATATGGAAATTAGTGTTGATTGGGAAAATCCTTTGGGTGTTTTTTCTGTGTTTTTCAAACCTACAGAGTTGTCGATTTTTAATTTATTCGATACTATAGGTTTTAGTATTTCAAAGAAAATTAGTTTTTAGTTGAATTAGGAGTTGTAATGAAAAAGAATATATTGATAATAATGATTGTTATTATGATAAGCTTAACTCTTCCTTTATTTGCAGAAGATGCAAATTGGTGGGAAGGTCAAATAATGCAACAACTGCAGGCCACTGGTTTAAAAAATATCAGTAAGACCAAAGTTGATGATATTTTGTATCTATATCGTGGTAAACAATTTTCAGATGCAACCTATTCAGAAATGGAAAGTAAATTATATGCACTTGATGGGGTTAGTTATATAGTAGCTGATGTCAAAAGGTTTAGTGAAAATTCCAATAATTCTAGTATAACTTTTGCTTTTACTGAAATCCCTATGGTAGATAAAATTGAATTCGTAGGGAATGATAAACTTAACTCTTCTGATTTGCTAGATGGGATAACAAGCGTTTCTTCAGGACAATTTTTTGATGTCGATTTAAAGATAGGAGTTGATGCCTTAGTAAATCAAGTTAAACAAATTTATATTCAAAAAGGATATGATGATGTTCAAGTTGAATTTAATTACAAATTAGATTCTCAAACAAATAAAGTTAATTTAATATTTAATATTAATGAGGGTATGCAAAAAAGAATCGTTGATATTCAATTTGAAGGAAATGAAATATATGATTCTAGCGTTTTAAGTAACAAATTAGTATCAAAGAAAAAGAGTTTGTTTCATTCTGGATATTTAAACTCAGCAAATATTGAAAAAGATAAAAATGCAATAATTTCCTATTATCAAACTCAGGGTTATGTTGATGCTGTGATTACTGAAACAAGAGTTGAAAATATTGAAAATAGCGAAAAGAATTTAAAATATCAAGAAGTAAAAATCGTTTATGTAATTAACGAAGGATTACAATGGATTTATGACGGTATCTCAGTTACTGGCAATTCAGTTTTTTCTGATGAAGAATTAAACAGTCTTATAACCTTGGAGACTGGCAATCCAGTAAATCTAGAATTAGTTTCAGCACAATTTTCTGCTATTACAGATCTTTATTATAATAATGGATATATAAACCATGTTGCCAATGTTAATGAGAATAGAGATGATGGGAAAATGACAATTAGTTATGTTCTAAATATAACTGAAAATAAACAAGCTGTTGTTGACGAAATAGCTATAAATGGAATTACTAAAACTAAACCAAAAGTATTTGAAAGAGAATTGACCTTAGAAAAAGGTAAAGTCTTTTCAAAAGAAGATTTAATTACAAGTTATCAAAATTTATATAATACAGGTCTTCTAACAAATCTTAATTATAATATTAAAAACCTTTCTGACAATAAAATAAGTGTTGAATTCTTACTTGAAGAAGGAAAACAAACTGATATAAACTTTGGAGCTACCTTTGGTGGGACTGTTGATGGATTTCCTATTAGTGGATTTTTACAGTGGTCAGATAAAAATTTCAGAGGTTTGGGTCAAGACTTATCAATTAATACCACCTTATCTCCTGATAAACAGGAAGTTTCTTTATCCTTTTCTGATGATTGGTTTAAAGATGTAAGATGGTCTAATGGATTCTCCTTGAATTTCTCAAGAACTGCAATTGATAGCGTTCTTCAAAGAGGTATTGGAAGTAATTATTACAGTGGTGAGGACGATGATAGTAGCTATCCTTTAGGATTTTATAGCTATTCAGCTTATGAAGGCAGTGAATATTCAGACCCAGTTAGTCAATATTTGATGGACTATGACTTATATAGTATTAGTTTTGGTTATAATACTGGTTATACTTTCATTTATAATGTTGGAAGACTTTCTTTTGGAACTGGTTTGAGTATTGGAATAAATAGAGCTATCTTTGACTCAAGTTTTGATCCTTATGAAAATTTAATTAAACTTTATGGTGAACAATGGCAATTTTCAAATAAATTATCTTTGTCCTTCCAGTGGGATGGTAGAGACCTTGTTGATAATACAACCAAGGGCTATGTTCTTTCACAGACCTTTACATATGCTGGAGGCTTACTTGGTGGGCTTTCCAATTATATTAAATCGACTACAAGTGCAGCCGGTTATGTTAAACTATTTGGTATTGAAACTGAAAATAGTACTAAAAATGCCGTTCTTGGTGTAAGTAGTTCTTTGAATTTTATGTTTCCACAATTTTACAATAATACATCCGATACAGTTAATTCTGGGTTAAATTGGCATTCTGCATCTTTGGGAGCTACAAAATATGAAATGCTTTATATCGATGGTATGATTATTGGAAGAGGATTTAGTACCATGACAGATTTCACCTTCCTTATGGATAATATGGTTGAGGTTGGATATCCATTGGTAGAGAATGTTGTCCAAGCCGAAGCTTTTGCAAGTTTTACGGGAGTTCAAAAATCTTTAAAAGAATTAGATGATATTTCATGGTATATGGCAGCTGGAATTGGTTTAAAGATTAAAATTCCAGGTTTTCCATTAGGACTTTATTTGGTTAAAAATGCTACCTATAATACTAGCAGTGATAACAATTTTAATTGGGTGGGAGGACAACTGTTTAATGATTCTTCAAATGTTAACAGTGGTTTAAGTTTAGTTCTTGCAATTTCTACTAGTTTGATTTAATTTAATTTGAGGATTAAATTTTGACTGAAAATCTTACACCATTAATGAAACAGTATTTTTCTATAAAAGAAAAACATCCAAATGAAGTTTTATTCTTTCGTTTGGGTGATTTTTATGAAATGTTTGATACAGATGCTAAAGAAATTTCGAGACTTTTGAACTTAACTTTAACACACCGTGGTTCTTCTCCAATGTGTGGTATTCCTTTTCATGCAGCTAAGAACTATATAAAACGTTTGTTGGATTTAGGAAAAAAAATTGCTATTTGTGAACAATTGGAACTTGCTGGGCCGGGAAAAGCTCTTGTTAAAAGGGATGTAATTCAAGTTATTACCCCTGCGACAGTAGTAGAAGACGAGTTTTTAAATTCGGGTTCTTATAATTTTCTACTCTCTATTTATGGTCATTCAGCTTGTTATTGTGATATTTCGACAGGTGATTTTTTTTTAAAGCGTCTTGATGAAAAGAATAGAATTTCCAGTATTCAAACACTTTTAGAACAAATTAATCCTTCGGAAGTTTTAATAAATGAAGATGAGTATTTTTTAAACGAAGAGCTTAGACTTTTACTAGATCAAGGAAATTTTCTAGTTACAAAACTTCCAAATTGGTATTTTTCAAATAAAAATGGTGAAAAATTAATTAAAGAGTATTCAATAAATAACTCATATGAAAAATATTTAGAGGGGCCTAGGGACAAACTAAAGAATGTTTGCTTGTCTCTTCTTCGATATATTAAGGCTACCTCCAAATCAACAGAGATTCAATATTTTGACTTTAAATTAGTAAATGACAAAAAATATCTTCAAATTGATGAAAGTTCTCGGAAAAATCTTGAATTATTTACTAATAATTTTGATTCGAGTAAAAAATATTCTTTGTTTAATGCAATAGATAAAACGACTACTTCTGCCGGACAAAGGATGCTAAAGCAATGGCTCAGTTTTCCTCTTTATAATATTGAGGAAATATTATTCAGACAAGATTGGATTAAATTCTTTATCAAGTCGGAGGAACTTAGGAAAAACGTCAAAAAATATCTAAATAACAGTATGGATATAAAGAGGCTAACTAATAGAGTTTTTCTTAAAAGGGCGAAACCGTTTGATTTGGTTGGGATTAAATATACACTTAAATCTTTTTTGAGTATTTACCAATTAGAGCCAGAAAAGTTTAAAACACTTTTGGATGAAACTATTGAAGATAATGAAATAGAAGAAATTAAGGCCCTCATAATTATTTTAGATAAAAGTATTAATGAAGATAATCGAGGACCTTTTGTAAGCGGAAAAGTTATTTTAGATGGTTTTGATAAAGAACTAGATGAAATTCGTAAGTTAATTCAAAACCATAATCAAGTTTTTGATAATTATTTAAACAAAATAAAAAAAGAAACTGGAATTACCAATATTAAATTAGTAAACAGTCGAATTTCTGGGTATGTTATTGAAGTATCAAAAGGGCAATTAGATAAAGTCCCTTCGGAATTTACTAGAAAACAGACATTGGTTAATAGTGAACGCTTTACAACTAAAGAACTTTATGATTTTGAAAAACAAGCTGTATTAAACGAAAAAAAAGCTGATATTTTGGAAAGAGAAATTTATGAAAAAGTTTGTGAATTCTGTAGTAATAAAGCTAAAATATTAAATTTAATTGGAAACTTTTTAAGCTTAGTTGATTGTTTTCAAAGTCTTTCAAGTTTAGCTATTGAAAAAGACTATCATTGTCCAATAATAACAGATACAAGTGAATTAACTATTATTAAAGGGCGTCATCCTGTAGTTGAAAATAATATTCCACCAGGAAGCTTTGTACCTAATGATACCAGTTTAAATCCTCCGTTTGTTTTGATGACAGGACCTAATATGGCTGGAAAATCTACTTACCTAAGACAAAATGCATTAATAGTACTTTTAGCACAAATTGGTTCGTTTATTCCTGCGGAAAAAGCAGTTATAGGACTTACAGATAAGATTTTTTGTCGTGTAGGCGCTAGTGATAATCTTGCTAGGGGAGAGTCAACTTTTCTTGTTGAAATGAAAGAAGCGAGTTTTATTATTCGAACTTGCACTAAGAAGTCTTTAGTAATTATGGATGAAATAGGAAGAGGAACTAGCACTCAAGATGGAATGTCTATAGCCTATGCTATTATTGATTATCTTAAAAATAATGCCATTAAGACTCTTTTTGCTACTCATTACCATGAATTAACTTATCTTGGGGATAAGGATGTAAATCTTTTGACTTTGGAAGTCTCTAATGAGAATAATCAAATTAAATTTTTAAGAAAGGTTATTCCAGGGGTTGCAAAATCAAGTTATGCACTGCAAGTTGCAAAACTAGCAGGTATGCCTTACCAAGTATTGAAAAATGCATCAAAGTTCCAAAAAGAACATTTTGCAGACTATTCTCTATCAGGCCAAAGAGATCTTTTTATTGATGCCGCACTTGATTCCTCAATGGATGAAACTGAAGAAAAATTAAGGTTAATTAAAGAGAAACAAGAAAAGATTTTAAAAGAAATTTTAAATCTTGATTTAGATAACCTAAGTCCTTTTCAAGCATTAATACTACTTTCTGAATTCAAAGAAAAAATTAAGTGTTTATTAGA
>Ga0265294_10007989_pt1 | contig 12443 bp, 13 predicted proteins | sample MunlanPumphouse3_FD_192504 | JGI IMG/M metagenome (GOLD analysis project Ga0265294, IMG submission 192504) | Groundwater microbial communities from a municipal landfill in Southern Ontario, Canada - Pumphouse #3 | ecosystem: Environmental > Aquatic > Deep subsurface > Groundwater | place... | reverse complement strand
TCAATTCAATTCTCTTTCAATGAACAGCGAACCATCTACCGCCGCCAACCTGCTGAGAAAACTGGTATCCATCCGCTCCTTCTCCGGAGAGGAGACGGCTCGTGCCGACTACCTGACAGCCTTCTTCCACGAACAGGGTATCAGTATAAAACGGTACGGGAACAACCTGGTCTTGCGAAACCGGGTAGAGGACCCGTCGAAGCCGACACTGATGCTCAACTCACACCTCGATACGGTGCAGCCGGCCACTGGTTACAGCTTCGATCCATTCAATCCGCCGCACTCTGACACCCATATCCGCGGTTTGGGAAGCAACGACGCCGGTGCCAGTGTGGTGGCGATGACCACCACCTTCCTGCACTTTCAAGGAAATCCACTACCCTTCAACCTGCTACTGGCATTAACAGCAGAGGAGGAGAACTCCGGTAGTGGCGGAATGCGCCTCCTCTGGCAGCAGCTACAAAACGAAGTGGATATGGCTATTATTGGAGAACCGACCGGAATGAGGGCGGCAATTGCGGAAAGAGGACTGCTGGTGATTGATGGTGAGGCCCGTGGCGTAAGTGGCCATGCAGCACGCAATGAGGGAGTGAATGCGCTGTATATTGCCCTGGAGGATATCGCTGCACTCCGGTCGGCAAGGTTTGAGCGGATTTCACCCGCGATGGGAGAGGTGAAGCTGACAGTGACACAGATTCAGGCTGGTACACAACACAATGTGGTGCCCGACCGCTGTCGCTTCGTGGTAGATATCCGCCCCACGGAACAATACAGCAACAGCGAGATCATGGAGATACTGCAACCACGGGTGAGTAGTGAGCTTACAGCCCGATCACTCACCAACCGAAGCTCTGCGACCCCTGCGGATCACCAACTGATACACTGTATCGGTGCGTTGGGCGTCGAGCGCTATACATCTCCCACCACCTCCGACTGGATGAGGATCACCTGTCCCGCGATCAAGATGGGTCCGGGCGAATCGGCACGCTCTCACCAGGCCGACGAGTACGTACTGGTCGAGGAACTGGAACAGGGTATCAAAGGGTACATCGCATTCATCACACAACTGAAAAATCATTACAAATAAAAGCTGACAACTGATAGCTAAACATAATAACCATGGCTAAAATATGGGACAAAGGCTTTGATGCCAACAAACGGGTAGAGGCCTTCACGGTGGGAAATGACCGGGAACTGGACCTTCGGCTGGCGAAACATGATATAACCGGATCAATGGCACATATCCGCATGCTTGCCGCCATCGGATTACTGGAAACAGAAGAGGAAAGGGTGTTGCGCAATGAGCTACTGCGGATACTCAGCGAGGTGGAAAACGGCAGCTTCCGTCTCGATGAGGATGCGGAAGATATCCACTCCCAAGTGGAGGCAATCCTTACCGAACGACTTGGCGAGATGGGTAAAAAAATCCATTCAGGCCGCTCCCGTAACGACCAGGTGTTACTGGACATCAAACTATACCTGAAAGAAGAGATCCTCGGGATCAAAGAGGAGGTGTTGGTGCTGTTCGAGCAGTTGCAGTGGCTCAGCGAGCAACACAAGGAGGTGTTGCTGCCGGGCTATACCCATCTACAAATTGCCATGCCTTCCTCTTTCGGGCTCTGGTTTGGAGCTTATGCAGAGACATTGGTAGATGATATGCATACTCTGGGAGCAGCCTGGCGGGTAGCAGACCAGAACCCGCTGGGCTCCGCTGCCGGCTATGGCAGCTCCTTCCCCCTCGACAGGGAGATGACCACCCGTGAGCTGGGCTTCTCCACCATGGCCTACAACGTAGTAGCAGCTCAAATGGGACGGGGCAAAAGTGAACGCATCCTCTCCCAGGCGATGGCCAACATCGCTTCCACCCTTAACCGGCTGGCTGCCGACAACTGCCTCTTTCTATCGGGCAACTTCGGTTTCATCTCCTACCCCGCTGAACTTACCACCGGTTCAAGCATCATGCCACACAAGAAAAATCCAGATGTGTGGGAACTGATCAGAGCTCACGCCAACCGTCTGCAAAGTCTGCCCAACGAAATTACCCTGATGACCACCAACATGCCCCATGGCTATCACCGTGATTACCAATTGCTGAAAGAACTGCTCTTCCCGGCCATAGAGACAATGCACACACTCCTTCAAATGACCCATTTTATGCTGCAGCATATCGAAGTGAACAGGGAAATCCTGGACAGCAGCCTATATGACTATCTTTTCACCGTGGAAGAGGTCAACAAGCAGGTCCTGCAGGGGAAAGCCTTCCGCGAGGCTTACAAGGCGGTAGGCAGGGAAGTGGAAGAGGGCTCTTTCCGTGCGGAAAAAAAGGTGAACCACACCCACGCCGGCAGTATCGGCAACCTCTGCACAGAAGAGATCAAAAAGAAAATGGAGATAGCCTCGATATGGATAAAGCAGGCATAACAAACCTGGGTCATCTCACCTTACAGGAGTTTGCATTGCCTTTGCGATGCAAACTTTTTTTTGTGGCAAGCCCAACCGCCAGCCATCTCTCATTTCACTGCCATTTTGCTACCTGATATCCCTATTTTTTTGTATTTTTGCAGTGCAATTATCCAAATTTGACAAGATCATGACCGCATCATCCGGCCGCACCGTCGGATGGCCCTGATGAGACCTGCTGATAACCGGGAGAAGATAACTGCCCGACTGGCAAATGAGAAGACCAAACCAAATTTACGATAGAGAATGAACTTACTTGAAAGCATGATTCAACGGGCACAGGGGGAAAAGCAACGCATTGTGCTTCCCGAAGGCACCGAACCGCGTACCCTGGAGGCAGCCGACAGATTGCTCCGGGATGGAGTGGCTGAGATCATCCTGCTGGGAAAACCAGAGATGATAAGAGAGATAGCCAGGGAGGCGGAACTAAAAAATATTGAGGGTGCCACCATCATACACCCCGGCGATCATGAGAAAAAAGGAGATTATACCAATCTCCTGCTGGAGCTGCGCAGCAAAAAAGGAATGACTGCCGAACAGGCATCGCTGCTGGTGGAAGATCCCCTCTACCTGGCCTGCCTGATGATCAAAAACGGGGATGCCGACGGTGAAGTCGCCGGTGCAGAGAACACCACGGGAGATGTGCTTCGTCCCGCGTTGCAGATCATCAGGACCCTGCCGGGTGTAAAGGTGGTGTCGGGGGCATTTATCATGTTCACCCAGACACCTCAGTATGGAGAAAATGGCATACTCCTATTTGCCGACTGTGCGGTGATGCCCAATCCTACTGCCGTAGAGCTGGCATCTATCGCCGTTTCCTCGGCACAAACGGCCAGGAGCCTGGCGGGTGTGGAGCCCAGGGTGGCGATGCTGAGCTTCTCCACCAAAGGGAGTGCAGAACATGAAATGATAGACAAGGTGCGGGAAGCTACCCGCATTGCCAGGGAGATGAATCCCGACCTCCTGATTGACGGGGAGTTGCAGGCTGATGCGGCACTGGTACCATCGGTGGGCAGCAGCAAAGCCCCCGGCAGCATTGTCGCAGGAAAGGCCAATGTACTGGTCTTTCCCACCCTCGAAGCGGGTAACATCGGATACAAACTGGTGCAGCGTCTGGGCAACGCCGAGGCAGTGGGACCTATACTGCAGGGGATGGCAGCCCCGGTGAATGACCTCTCCAGGGGTTGCTCCGTGGATGACATCTACAACATGGTGGCCATCACGGCCAACCAGGCCATTGGTCTGAAACAAAACAGCTAATCAAACCGGTTATGAGCGAAATGATTATTGAACCGATTGAAAGATATGGACTCACCATCTCGGCTGAGCACAGAATCAAGCCATTGTTCTCGAAAATAGGGGTGGTAGGTGCCGGTAAAGAAGGAAGAAACATCATCAACATGGCCTCCACCGCCGGCATGGAGGTGGTATTCCTGGACGAGTCTCCCGAACGGATCGACTTTGTAATGGGCGAACTGGAGAAAGTGATGAACCAGAAGATTACTGGCTGGGGCCTCACCCAGTCGGAGAAGAAGGTGATCATGAACCGGATTACTCCTACCCTCGCGTATGAGGATTTTGCCGGATGCGACCTGGTGATCGAGTGCACCCGCTACACCGAGAGCGGTCGCCGGAGCACCCCCCTGCGAAAAAACATCTTCAAGAAGCTGGAGGAGATCCTCGAAGAGGATGCCATCATCGCCACCAACGGCTCCACCATCATCATCAGTGAGTTGGCGGCAGATCTGACACATAAGGAACGGTGTGTGAGCCTCTACTTTCCGGTATCGCATCCCGATGCCCGCATCCTGGAGATTGTAAGCGGCATGTATACCTCAGAAGAGGTATATCACAAGATGGAGATCTTTGCCCGGCTAATCAACTACAAACCACACCGCATCAACGAGAGCAACGGCAATGTGAGCCTGCGGATGGTAGCCACCATGCTCAACGAGGCGTGCCAGATCCTGCTGGAAAGAGTTACCTCGCTCGAGGATATCGAGGAGACCTTCACCATCATCTACGGGCAGCGCTACGGCATCTTCCGCCTGGCCGACATCATCGGCATCGAACGGCTGGTCACCCTGATGGAGGCGATGTTCAACGACTTCGGGGAGAAGCACTACAAACCCAACCCGCTGTTGTGGAAGCTCTACCGCTCCAACCAGCTGGGAGTACGTACCGGCAAGGGTTTCTATATTTACGATGAAAACGGACAGCCGCTTTCACCCAACAAGTCTCTCTACAACTAAATAGGAAAAAAGAAGGAATGAAGATATTGGTTTTAAACTGCGGCAGCTCATCGATCAAATACAAGCTTTTCGAGATGGAGAGCAAGCAGGTGGTAGCCCAGGGCGGTATTGAGAAGATCGGCATGAAGGGATCGTTTCTCAAGTTGACGCTGTCCGACGGTCAGAAAGTGATGCTCGAGGGTGAGATCCTGGAACACCGGGCCGGAATAGAATATATCCTGGGAGTACTCCTGAGTGAGAAGTATGGTTGTATCAAATCGCTTGAAGAGATTGAGGCAGTAGGCCACCGTGTGGTACATGGGGGCGAGCGCTTCAACAAGAGCGTGCTGATCAACGACGAGGTGATCCAGATGCTGAACGAATGCATCGAACTGGCTCCTCTGCACAATCCTCCCAACCTGAAAGGGATCTATGCCATCCAGGAGCTGATGCCGGAAACACCACAGGTGGGTGTCTTCGACACCGCCTTTCACCAAACCATGCCCGACTACGCTTACATGTATGGCATCCCCTACATGCTCTACGAGAAGTACGGCATCCGCCGTTACGGCTTCCATGGCACCAGCCACCGCTACGTATCGCAACGGGCCTGCGATTTTCTGGGAGTACCCTACGGGGAACAACGCATCATCACCGCCCACATCGGCAACGGGGGATCGGTAACCGCCATCAAAAATGGCAAGTCGATCGACACCAGCATGGGGATGACCCCCGTGGAGGGACTCATCATGGGTACCCGTTCCGGTGACCTCGACCCGGGAGTGATCTCCTACATCATGGAGAAGGAGCACATGGGCACCAAGGGTATCTCCACCCTGCTCAACAAATTCTCGGGCGTACTGGGCATCTCAGGCATCTCCTCCGATATGCGGGAGATAGAGGCAGGCATCCAGGCGGAAAACAAACGGGCCATCCTGGCAATGCAAACCTACAACTACCGCATCAAGAAGTATGTGGGATCGTATGCCGCCGCATTGGGCGGTGTGGATATCCTGGTCTTCACCGGTGGCGTGGGCGAGAACCAGGCGGCCACCCGCAGCGAAGTGTGCCGGGATATGGCTTTTATGGGCATCGAGTTGGATGAGGAACTGAACGCCAGGGTGCGAGCCACCGAGGTAGTGATCAGCAAGCCCTCTTCCAGGGTGAAGGTAGTGATCATCCCCACCGATGAGGAACTGACCATCGCCCGCGATACGCTGGAAATCCTGCGCAAGCACTGAGGCTGATTCATATGTACCCAAACCCCCACAGGTAAGTGCCTGCGGGGGTTTCGTTTATTACCACCTGTTTCCCACGCCTGTTATCAGTCCGACGACCAATCCCACCAGCAACGATACCACCACCATGGCAAGCAGAGAAATAACAAAGTAGGTTGTACTTTTTTCTTTCGGCACTTTCATGAGGGGTTGTACACCGAGATAGAGCAGGTAGAGTCCGTACAACCCGGCCAGACCGGCCAGCATGCTCAGGCTGTAATGCAGGTAGAATATACCTCCCACGCAAACCGGTGTGTAACAGTAAGCCGCCAACTGGAATGACTTGTGAAAATCCTGTCTGCCGCCATATTTCGGAGACAGATAGTGGAAGACATAGGCGGTAAGGTATACTCCTGCAATCACGGAGATAAATTGCTGCAAGGCATGCCGGAAACCCCACAGCACACCACCCCCCACCTTGACACCCATGAAATGGTATCCGATCAGGCCATATCCGATAAATGAGGCAATGGCCGGTATCAGTGCCAACCAGATCAGGTAACCCATCAGCACCTTCTCCTGGTTGTCATTCTCTGTTTCAATCACATCCCATTCCTTGCGTGGAGCAATAAGAATATTTTTCGCTCTCTCAATCAGTTCCATATTTTTTGTTTTATCGATTATTTTTTATGCTGTTCCCCATGAGAACCTGCAATGAGTCATTTACTGATGCAAAAATAACATCTGACCATCAAGCAGAATACCCCCATAAGGGGGTTTTTCGAATATCATGCTATAATAGATTGGCAGTTGAAAAAAACGGTATATTTGAAAAATGGTCTAACGGCTGGAATGGGATTGTCAGGTATTGAAAACAGGGTGATATCGTTCGATGGTACCATGAATAAAAAACCCGTGTCACAGCACTACTCGTACAGATCGAACTGGAGCTGAAGCAGGCATAACAAAAAACCCCGGAATATAATTCCGGGGCCTTTCATCTATCTCACAATGATTATTCTGCAACCACTTCGAAAGGCACCTCTACCAACACCTCCTTGTGCAGCTTGACCACGGCATTGTAGGCACCGACCTCTTTCACCTGATCTTTGATCAGAATCAATTTTCGATCGACTTCAAAACCTTTCTCCTTGAGTGCTTCCGCAATCTGGATAGTGGTCACCGAACCAAAAATGGTGCCTGTAGAGCTGGTCTTGGCTCCGATGGTGAGGTTTACGCCTTCCATCCTGGCGGCCAATGCCTCAGCATCGGCTTTGATCTGTGCCAGCTTGTGGGCGCGCTGCCTCTGATTTTCAGCCAACACTTTCTTTGCCGACTCACTGGCAATCACCGCTTTTCCCTGAGGAATCAGGTAGTTGCGGGCATATCCTTTTTTCACGTTGACTACCTCATCCTTGTAGCCCAGAGTCAGTATATCTTCTTTCAATATTACTTCCATATCTCTTCCTCCTTCTTATTTCATTAAATCGGTTACATAGGGAAGCAAGGCAATATGACGTGCTCGTTTGACTGCCTGTGCAATACGACGCTGAAATTTCAGTGATGTGCCGGTGATTCTTCTCGGCAGAATCTTTCCCTGTTCGTTGAGGAACTTTTTCAGGAATTCAGGATCCTTGTAATCAATGTACTTGATACCGTTTTTTTTGAAACGGCAATACTTCTTTTTTTTCACATCCACCGACAGGGGAGTCAAATATCTGATTTCCGATTGTTTTGCCATTGTTTAATTCTCCTTTTCTTTTGATTCTACTTCGGCCTTGGCACCACGTGCTTCCTGCTTTTTACCACCCTTGTTGTTTCTTCTCTTCTCGGCATATTCCAGCGCGAACTTATCCTGCTTCACGGTCAAAAAGCGGATCACTCGTTCGTCACGACGGAAGTTGATCTCCAGCTTGTCGATCACGGCAGGCTCGGCATTGAATTCCAGGAAGGTATAGAAACCTGTGGTTTTCTTGTCAATGGGATAAGCCAGCTTGCGCAGCCCCCAGTCTTCTTCATTTACAATCTCAGCTCCTTGATCCGTCAGGAGGTTTTTGAATTTTTCAACCGCTTCCTTCATCTGGGCATCAGACAAAACGGGAGTCAAAATGAAAACGGTTTCGTAATTGTTCATACCTAGTTAATAATTAATTCGTTAAAAGATAGCACTAATTTTTTTGAGCGGCAAAGATACAACAAAATATCTACTTATCAAACAGCTGGTGATGATTCCTTTCTATTGCCAGTCGTTTTTTTCATTCCTCCTGGCAGGTTCAACTTTTTATCGCCAGATTTGTTTACCAGTAAATTCAATCCGCTCGAAGAAATGAACAAAACAGACAACCAGGCACTGGTCATCTTCGGTGCCTCAGGCGATCTCACATACAGAAAACTGATCCCGGCCGTTTTCGACCTATTTATGAACCAATCCCTTCCGGAGGGATATGTTGTGCTGGGGATTAGCCGTTCACCCTTCACCGACAAACAGTTCCGTAAAAAGATGAAAGAGGGAATCCTGCATTTTGCCCATTACAGAAATGCAGAGATGGAACAAGTAGATATTTTTCTTTCCAGACTTTATTACCTCAGCATTGATACTGGTAAAGGAGAAGAGTACAAGGAGGTAAAAGAAAAACTGAACATGCTGAACAGACAATATAACCTCAGGCACAACTACATATTTTACCTCTCCACGCCGCCCACACTCTACACCATAATACCGAAATATCTTTACGGTCAGGGTCTGACGTTACAACAAAAAGGATTCCGCAGGATCATCATCGAAAAGCCGTTTGGACATGACCTGGCATCTGCCATCAACCTGAACGATGAGTTGCTGGAGTTTTTTGAAGAGGATCAGATCTATCGCATCGATCATTACCTGGGCAAGGAGACGGTACAAAACCTGATGGTGACGCGCTTCGCAAACGGTATCTATGAGCCGCTATGGAACCGCAACTACATCCAGCATGTGGAGATCACCGCTGCAGAGAGCCTGGGAGTGGAAGAGCGTGGAGGATACTATGATCATTCAGGTGCATTGCGTGATATGATACAAAACCATCTGTTGCAGGTGTTGTCACTGATAGCCATGGAGCCCCCAGCCAAGATTACACCGGAAGATATCCGCTATGAGAAACTGAAGGTATTCCGCTCATTGCGTCCTTTTAGCAGAGAGGATCTGAAGATGAATGTGATCAGGGGACAATATACGGAGGCCACGGTACGGGGGAAACATTACAAAGGCTATCGGGAAGAGAAAAACGTGGGGGGTAGCTCCCGAACCGAAACCTATGCCGCTATGAAAATCTTCGTGGACAACTGGCGTTGGCAGGGTGTTCCATTCTATATTCGCAGCGGAAAAAGATTACCCACCAGTGTGACAGAGGTGGTGATCCATTTCAGGCCCTCACCCCAAAAACTATTTAAGTCATCCGGAAACGAACCTCACGCTGATAATCAGCTCATTCTGCGCATCCAGCCGGATGAGGGCATCCTGCTCAAGACGGGAATGAAGGTTCCGGGCAGGGGCTTTGAGGTGAAATCGGTCAATATGGATTTTCACTACTCCGAGCTGAACGATCATTACATACCCAGTGCCTATGAACGGTTGATACTGGATTGCATGACGGGAGACAACACGCTGTATATGAGCAGCGAAGCGGCTAAGGAAACCTGGAGGTTTGTACAGCCAGTGCTCGATTATTGGGAAAATGATGAGGATGCGCCGCTTCACGGTTATCCTGCCGGATCATGGGGACCCGATGTGGCCGATGACCTGATCGAGGGTAAAGAGAATACCTGGCGCTACCCCTGCAAAAATCTGGCAGAGGATGGTGTTTATTGTGAATTGTAAACCGGTTGGCTGGTTCATATGTTCCTGGCTTAATGTTCGTGAACTATGAACCAGGCGGCAGGAGCTAAAACAGATTGCTGAAAGGTGAGAGTTGAATACAAAAATTATGCACATACAGATATTTGACACGACAGATGAGCTGAGCCGATCCTTCACGGAATGGTTTAAGGAGCAGCTCGCAAAACGGGAACCGATAAGGGTGGCTCTTTCGGGTGGCTCCACACCCAAATCGCTGTTTGATTACTGGAGATCGCTGCCTGATGGCGAGATCGACTGGGAAAAGATCAGGTTCTTCTGGGGGGATGAACGTTGTGTTCCTCCCGATGATGAGGAGAGCAACTACAGGATGACAAAAGAGCATCTGTTTGATTTTGTCCCGGTGCCGGACGAACACATCTTCCGCATGATGGGAGAGAATGACCCCTCTACGGAGGCTGAACGATACGGCAAATTGCTACAGGATAAGCTGGGAAGAAAACAGAGCCTGCCTGTTTTCGACCTCGTGATATTGGGCATGGGTGATGACGGCCACACCGCTTCCATCTTCCCTCACCAGATGGAGCTGTGGGAGAATGCCTCCAACTGTGTTGTCGCCACCCACCCGGTGAGTGGACAACAACGGATAAGCCTCACCGGCAGGGTGATCAATGCCGCCCGCAGGGTCGCTTTCCTGGTCACGGGCGACAACAAGTCCGACAAGGTGAAAGAGATTATCACCCAACCTGATGAGGCTGCAAAAAAATACCCGGCTGCACGGGTGCAGCCGGAATCGGATCAACTTTTCTGGTTTCTCGACCGACAGGCAGCGCAGAAGCTGATGGCCGGAGACTGACCAGTTGTCGGTTGTTTATCTCACTGTCCGGATTTTATAATCGCAGGCCACCTTTCCCTTTTCCATATTTGCCAGCTTGCTTTTCACCATCCGCTTGCGCAAGGGTGAGATGCGGTCAGTGAAGAGGATTCCGTCCAGATGGTCATACTCATGCTGGATTACGCGGGCCATATAGCCGGAATATCGCTCCTCCCGCGGTTGCAACTCTTCATCGAGATAAGCAATGGTCACTTCTCCCTCCCTGGGAACCTTCTCATGGATACCCGGTATGCTGAGGCACCCCTCCTCCACCAGTTCAAGGTCACCGCTTCTTTCAGTGATATGGGCATTGACAAACACTTTCCTGAAATCCCTGAATTCAGGATGCTCCTCACTGGCCATGGGGGAAAGATCCACCACGAAGATACGTTCGGAGAGACCAATCTGGGGGGCGGCTAACCCTACTCCATCGGCACGGTACATTGTTTCGTACATATTGTCGATCAGCTCCTTCAGGTTGGGATAATTTGCCGCATCGATATCCTGTGCCACCTCGCGCAACACCGGTTGTCCGTAAATATAAATGGGTAATATCATAATCTCATTCTTTTGCTCTCCATATATCCCTGCAGGATGATGGTGGCGCTGATCTCATCCACCAGCGCCTTGTTCCGGCGGTCTTTCTTCTTCACCCCCCCATCAATCATCGTCTGTTGTGCCATCTTCGAAGAGAAGCGTTCGTCGAAGTACTCTACCGGGATGTGGGGATAGAGCTTCCGCAGCCTGTTCACAAACGGTTCGATCCGCCTCATGTTCTCCGACGGCTCGTTGTTCATCTGTCGCGGTAAACCCACCACGATGCAAGAGACCACCTCTTTTTTCAGATACTCCTCCAGGAATTCAAACAGCCCGGTTGTCTCCACTGTGGTGAGCCCGTTGGCAATGATTTGCAGCGGATCGCTCACGGCAATACCGGTGCGTCTCTTTCCGTAGTCGATGGAGAGCAGCCTGGCCATCGGCTTACTGATTGGGGGTGTCAAACACGCGTCGGCGCAGCTCGAAGTCGCGGCCCAGATATTTTTCCCGCACAACAGGATTGGCGGCCAGCTCTTCAGCGGTACCCTGGAAAAGTACCTTTCCTTCGAAAAGCAGATAAGCCCTGTCGGTGATGCTGAGTGTCTCATCCACATTGTGGTCGGTGATCAGGATCCCGATGTTGCGGTACTTCAGTTGCGCCACGATCGACTGGATATCCTGTACGGCAATGGGATCAATACCGGCAAAGGGTTCATCGAGCATGATGAACTTAGGGTCGATGGCCAGACAGCGGGCAATCTCAGCACGACGTCGCTCACCCCCCGAGAGGCGATCACCCGTATTCTTGCGTACTTTGTGGAGGCCGAACTCATCAATCAGGCTATCCAGCTTCTCCTTCTGCTGGCGGGGAGGCATCTCCGTGAATTCGAGCACCGACTTGATGTTATCCTCCACCGTCATCTTGCGGAAGATGGAAGCCTCCTGTGCCAGGTAACCAATCCCATGCTGTGCCCGCTTGTAAACGGGGAAATGGGTGATGTTCCGGCTGCCGATGAAAATCTCCCCTTCGTTGGGAACCACCAACCCCACCGTCATGTAGAAAGTGGTGGTCTTGCCTGCTCCGTTAGGGCCGAGCAACCCAACGATCTCACCCTGCTTTACATCGATGGAAACATGGTTCACCACGGTACGCTTACCATATCGCTTCACCAGGTTCTCAGTGCGCAACATCAGCGTCTCGCTATCCGTTAAGCGTTCATCCATTGTTCAAATATTTCTGCAAAGATAACAAAAAAATGGGAGCTAACAGTCATACAAGTCAACTGGTAAGG
>Ga0265294_10007988_pt1 | contig 12444 bp, 7 predicted proteins | sample MunlanPumphouse3_FD_192504 | JGI IMG/M metagenome (GOLD analysis project Ga0265294, IMG submission 192504) | Groundwater microbial communities from a municipal landfill in Southern Ontario, Canada - Pumphouse #3 | ecosystem: Environmental > Aquatic > Deep subsurface > Groundwater | place... | reverse complement strand
TTCCAGTAGCCCGTGTGGCGGGGTGTTCTGTTCACCCGCATCACAAAATAAAGCGGGAAGACCGCCTGGGGATTGTAACAGAAGGTACCCAACAGCTTCATTCCTTCCACCTCGGTATCGCTGACACGGCGCATCCAGGCACCCGACTCGTTGGTGAGCCCCTCCCCCAGGTTGAGCAGGATATGCCCCTCCCCGGCCGGGAAGGTGAAGCGGGCAATGCTGCTGCGCTGCGTGGCCGACACCTCGGTTTTGATATGATACTTTGTCAGCAGGTTGGAATAATAACCCGGCGAGGCTGTCTCTCCGGTATATTCACTCCCATACTCCTCAGCGTTCACGTTGAGTGCACCTGCCGTAGGCATCAACAGGAGTGATCCTGCCTCGGGACAGCCCACGCCGCTCAGGTTCACGTGCGAGTAGCCGGTGAAGAAGCAGTTGTCGTGCGAGTAGGGGGTGGACCACCACTGCCGATCCTTATCATACTGGTTCTGATCCGACCCCGCCACGTTAAACGGTGCCACCGACATCATGCCGTGCGGCAGCACCGGACCGGGATTCGTGGTGCCGTAGTTCGTGGTGCCGATAAAGGGGTTGACCAGATCTGCCGGGGTCTGCGCCTTCACAGAAAGCAGGCAACAGATTGTGAAAGAGAGGAATAACGGGTATTTCATATAAATATTCTTTCTTCTAAACGATACGGATACAACGCGTTTTCTATCATGACAGAACCCACATCTGCCGAACTCATTTCCGGCGGTTGAAAGATAGCAAAAAGCAGGTAAACCGCAAAACATTTTCGGAATCAACAGGAGCCGCTCCTTCAACGCTGTCCGGGGAGATATAGCGTAACCAGAACAATCAGAAACCCGGATCGTTGCGGATGAAAAGACATTTCACCCATTTACAGAAAAAAAAGATAGTGGCTTCCGATAAAGGGAAACCACTATCTGAAAGAGAAGGTTGCAGAAAGTTATCTGACCAGTCTGACTTCACATAGATCCGGTTGAGGGCCTTGAGTATATGTGAGTAGATTCTCTAACCGGAAAGTGTTTGTGGTTACAGGTTCTTTGAACTGTACATTGATTTGAGCTGTTTGTTTACTTATGGAAAATTCGCCTTGTTTGATATCCACCGAATTCCCTTCGCTGAAAACAGTAAAATGCCCCAATGCCCAGCGTCCTTCGGTATTGATGACAATTCCTTTAATCGTTTCTTTTTCCGGGATTTTGATGATTAAAGGAGTGTTTTTGTCGTTGGGATACCAGCTGCTACCGGTAAATGCCCCATCTTTCAACGAACCCAGTCCCTGTGATTTAGGAGAATCGAAAGTGATGATATCATTGAATAACACTCCGTTAAAAGGTTCATTTCCCGGTACAATATTCTCTTTGGCATATTCAATGTCTAACTTTACCATAACGAAATAATTGGTTTCTGAAACTTTCAGATCGTTGGCAGCACCTACTATTTCTAAACGAAGAGGCAGCAAATATCCCGGTATCTCATTCAACTTTTCTACCTGTTGAAACGTCAGGGTGAATGTGGTTTCTTTCTTCCCTCTTTCAAGAATCGTTTCCGGAATAGAAAATGATTCTTCCAAGATCTCTTTATATTTGCTGATGTCTTCCGGATAAGAGTTCATTAATGCCGGATCTTTGACCAATCGCAGGGTCACATCGTTGTCAAATTCCTTTTTTATTCTGACCGTAAAATGAATCTCATTGCCTCCAATGATCGTCGTAGTTGTTTCGTCGTTTGTACCGTGTAATGTAATGTTTTTTTGTCCGGTTAAATAAATAACGTTTGCAGGATCAAATTTAAACGTATCGGGAATGTTTACCGAGATGTAGTCGGGATCTAATTGATACGACAGATCTTGCGTTACGAGTTCTATCTGTTCCTTACTGCAAGCAGAAAAAAGAGATGAAACAGCGATCAGAATGAATAAGATGCTATAGGATGTTTTTTTCATTTTATTTATTATTTAAAGGCCTGTTTATTGGTTATCTTCTGTTTGAATTTCCGATTCTTCTATAACAAGCTTCTCGGCAGGGAAAACAACATTGTCGACGTATTGAATCTCCAGTCCTTCGTATTCGAGAACATCCCAATTTCCTGTAAGCTCTTGTAGTTGGGATTCTTTCGTGAGAGGAAGATACAGGATAAGTCCCGGAGTTTTGGGGTCTTGCGGGAGATAGAGTTTATCTACAATCTCTGCTTGCGTTAATGCTTTATCCCAAAATCTTATTTCCCGTATATAATCGTTCCGATATCCTCCGTTACCTACCGTCCAGCCACTGGATGCGGTATTTTTCAAATAAATCGGTGTGGTCTCAAATGTTTTCTGCAGCACGCCGTTTACATAAACCGATACAGTCTGGTCTTTATATACGTAAGATATATGCAGCCATTCGTTGGGTTTAAGAGGTTTTTGTGTCCATGTATCTGCTCCATCGCGTCCGTTTTTGATTTGAATGCCAATCCCATTTCCTTCATATCCCGGCTTCATTGCGATGCGTGTGTAAAACTCTCCTCCACCATGATCGCTGATGAATGCTGTCGTGAGATTTGTGCGGGTCAGTGACGAATAGATGGCACTCATTTGAAAAGTCCATTGTTCCATGGGTTTGGCAAAAGGCTCTTTTGGCGTCAACTTAAAACCGTTTCCGCTCATTAAACCCACAGACGTTTTTAATTGACGATTCAGCTGAATAAGCGTCCATTGAGGAGAACTCAGCATTTTATACCCGTCAACCGATTTAATTTTAACAGGGATAGCCAGCCGTTTGCTGTGCGGATATTTGTTTGCATCAAGAGAATGGATTTTCACTTCCACATTTCCCATATACATCCCTTTGTCAATAGTGATGGCAGCTTCTCCGTGTGTTTTTTTGCCATCAGGTGTGATGAATTCAAAATCGTTGACATCCAGTGTTTCAAGGCTCAGGTTGTTGGCCTGGTTATAATCGTCTAACACTTGTTGGTCGATACCCACGGTGATGGTAACCGGTTTGTCAGCCACATTTGCCAATCGGGGAGTAACAAAAGCCAATCCGCCTTTTTCGTCACTCACGGTAATGCCTACCACCCCACTGCCGGTAGGGTTTCCCATATAGGCGGCATTATCACCGGGTGCACCTCCGTCATCCAATGTGGTGCAAGAGCTTAAGCAAACGAATGCAATGCTACAGAAAAGTATGATCAGTTTTTTCATTTTTCGTTCTTTTTTATCGGTTATTTAACAGAAGGGTTCATAATGGAAATTGCCTCTCTGATCTGTTGATAATTGTTGTTATCAAGAGCATCTTCATTGATATGGTAAGCACCGATTCCTCCCGCATCTCTGTTTAGGGTGTTTACTACAAAATCGGCGTACCTCCTGAAATTAAGCCTGTTTTGTTGCTTATTCTCAAAAGATTCAGTGTATATGATTTGTTTTTTCTTTACGCCTGCGCTTTGTAAACGGTCTAATACCTGACTGGTCCACGAGGCATAGTTGCCATTATACGATTGAACGACAAAATAGTCAAAGTATTTCGCTGATACAGGATCTAACCAATGGATTGAACCATTGATATTCAGAATTTTGTCAGGCCCTAAGAGTTCTCTCATGGTTTTAAAAAACAGATTCTCGTAGTCCTTGTTATCATCCCGTTGACAAGAGATGAGCGCTTTGTTCTGTTCCCAGGGAGTACTCCAGTCTCCGCAGTGCGACCCAGGTTTAAACGGCGAAGCATAAGAGGGCTCATAGTCGATATCAAAACCATCATAATTGTATTTTTGTACACTATCGCAGATAGCTTTGGCATATGCTTTGACAGCCGCTTCGGGCTCATCGGGCCAGTGTGTTTTATCCCAATCTATCTGATCTCCGATGTTCTCTATAATCCAGCCGATAATCACTTTGGTACCTTTGGCTTGAATTTCCCTGAGTTGTTCCTTTTTCTGATCATTTAGCGCAAACATTTTATCTGTTCCCCAAATGGAAACAATATCCATGCTGTCCGGTAAAAGTGTCAATTGCGAGTAAGCACTGGGTGATGCCGGATCCCAAGCATTAAACCACCCGAACATGACGGGGTGTTCCGATTCTTTATAAGATTTTAAATCCTGAAGATAAAGTGCATATAACCGGGCATTTTCCTGTGCGATAGCGATCGAATCTTCCAGATTGTTTTTTCTTACGGAATCTTCCTTTAGCCACTTTAGAGAGTCTCTTTTTGAATATAATTCATTTACGGCTCTGCTTTCCACATCCAGTGCTTCTGTGTTTGTACAGGAAAAGAAGCATCCTGTTAAGGCTATCAGTATGATTAGAGAATCTATTTTTTTCATTTGTTTGATTTGTTGTTACGTTAAATTGTTCCGGATAGTTTACTTTTTAGGTTTTTTATCCCACCAAACATTGGTAGCAGCATTGTCCATTCCGCCTAAATATTCGGAGATAGCTTTTTGCAGATTTTCAATGTTGTTGTCGTACTCTGCCCGAGGATAAGGCATTCTTCTCACGCCGTCTTTATATCCATCGCTCATCATTACGCCCTTGTTGGTTAAATTCACTACCGGAGGGATCTGGCGAGGATATCCTGTACGTCGCCATTCGCTCCATGCTTCATGTCCATCGGGATAAATTGCCAGATACTTTTGCGTGATGATTTTTTCGAGTTTGTGTTCCATATCCATCGCCTCATCCCATGCCACAGTGACCGAACCGGGAGCCGTCGAGCTGTATTCAGGTTTCACACGATCGGTATAGGAGTCGGGTTGACTGGTACTTCCCAGATAAGAGCCGATATTCACTTCATTTTCTTCAAAAGACATTTCTATTCCTTTCTCATAGAAATATTTTGGCGTTTTACCTCCCATATCAAATCCGGCTAAAGCCGCTTCTGCTTTCAAAAAGAATACTTCCGACGCTTTCATCCAATAAGTAGGCGTGGTTTCTTTGACATTGGGAATAGCATAATCGTTATAAGAATTGCCTGTAGAAGGGATTCCGGCACGCACCGCATCGAATGTGTTGCTTGCCCCCGGTTTGAAATATACTTGCAACCGCGGATCCCCGTATCCTTTAAGATAACATTGTATGGTAGCCCCCATGCGTGTATCGTTGTAGTTTTCCGTTATTTCTATGAGAGAATGGCGCATTTGAAGTCCGGCTCCTTTGTCCATCTTTGCTGCCTGGCTCGGATTTTCTATGACACCTATCGGATGTTCAACTGCTTTTACCGCATATTCCCGCGCAAGGCCTTCATCGGCAAAACGTACGCGTATGGCCAGTCGGAGCATCAAAGAGTTAGCCAAACGAATCCATTTTTCAACATCTCCTTCATAAACCACATCTGCATCTTTTGTAAAGGGAACAACGACATTCCCTGCTCCATAAAAAGCGGTAAGGGTTTCTACTGCCTCTTCCAACTCTTTAAAGAATGATTGATACACAGACTGTTGAGAATCGTATGCAACTTTGAAGTTTCCGCTTCCTACCTGACTGTATGGTATGGGTCCGAACATATCCGTAGTTCGGTGCAGTGCCATTATTTTTGAAATTTGAGCCAGTGCAAACATCTCTTTATTGGGGTTTACGTCTGTCATCGTTATTTTTCGAAGTTGCATCCAGGGAGCAAACACATCCGTTACCATCCATCCGAATGTATTATTCACCCAGTTGTTTGGGAAAAAGAAGTTAGAGAAGCTTGTCCCTCCTTCCCATTTTGCATCGCGGGGAGAGTGGTAGCCTGCCCATGAATCTCCTGCTAAATTGAAAGCAACCTGATATTTATTTACAAAGTCGGTTCTATCTGCCGCTGTTCCTACTGCAATTACGTTTTTTTGCAAATCGGGGAGGTATGCGCTGTTCAGCACTCCGTCCCACTGTTCTGCTTCTTTGTCGGGGTAAAGAGGGTTCTTATTAATCTCTTCGAAATCACGGGTACATGAAGTGTGCAGCATCATGCATGTTCCGAAAATCATGACTGCCTCTATACCTTTTTTGATATTTAGTTTCATCTTTCTTGTCTGTTTAAATTATAAGCTGAATTTTACACTGAACCCTAAGCTACGCAAGCTGGGAGGCATAAAATAATCGCCTCTGCTGTAGGTGCCGGTTGACGATGTCATATCTGAGTCAAAGGGAGCAGCTCGGTAGAACATGAGTAAATTCCGTCCGATCAGGGATACGCTTGCATTTGTAAAGATATCCCCCAGCCATTTTTTTGGCAACGAGTATGAAAGAGAGAGTTCCTGCAGGCGAATATTGGACGCATCGTATGCATAATATGCACCCAGTCTTCGTCCGCCGATCGTGTTGTAATAACGCTCGGCATCATACAATTGTCCGTCTACCATTACCCCGCCATTCTCCCGGGCTTGGGCAGATGCCTGAGAAACGCCGTAAGCATCCAAAAATGCCTGAGTGGTTGACGTAACAACTCCTCCGTATCGGCCGGTAATTAAGACTCCTAACGATATGTTTTTATAGCCGAAGTTATTGTACCAGCCCATCGTAAAGTCGGGGTCAACGGACCCTATTTTCATGCGCTGGCTCTCGTCTACCTGAAATCCATTGCCTTCGGGAATGAGTTTACCGTCTCTTCCTCGCTGAAGGATTCCCCGTACGAATACATCAGACATGGAATATCCTTCTCGTAAATACACATCTCCTGCTTCTTTTAGCGTTAACTCAGTAATACTGAATGTTGACTGATCAATAGGATTCGTGTAATCATGCACCATTTCTACAATTTTATTTTGGTTAGCAGTAAAGGTGAGATTCGTACCATAATGAATGTTTCCAAAAAGGTCATTATAGCCCAGAGCCAGTTCAACACCTCGGTTGCGTACATTTCCCGCCTGTACGTAAAATCCGGAATAGCCGGATGCTTTAGACATGCTTGAGAGGAAGGTCTGATTATAGGTGTTTGACTGGTACACCGTGGCATCAAAGTTTATTTTCCCTTGCCAAAAACGGGCGTTTATCCCTGCTTCATACGACTTTGTTCTTTCCGGTTTAAAATCCGGGAACGGATAGGTGGAGATCGGCTTAATCACTCCCCCGGACATTTCATCGGTGATGGTTCCGGGTGTTATCCCTACCTGTGTGATCGGGGAACCCACTTCGGTATAGGATGTGCGTACTTTCAGGTAGGTGATAAAATCGGGCAGTTGTGCCATTTCCGAAATTACCCCCGATAAACCCATGGATGGGTAGAAAATAGAAGGGGTTTTTCCATTGCTAACCAACTGCGAAGCCCAATCGGTTCGTCCTGTTGCCGACAGATACAGCATGTTTTTCCATCCCAACTCGGCACTGGCAAATAAAGCGATGTTTCTTGTCCTTCTGTAAAACTCTTCGGCCCCGGGTTCAGACGGATTTAAATTGGCTGCTGAGAATAAATTAGGAACGGTAAACAGTCGCCCTCCAATTCCTACAGAAGTGGTGTAATAATCCTCAAAGCTGCTACCGATATTCGCCGTAAGGGAGTAGTTTTCTCCGAATGCTTTATTCATGTTGAGCATTACATCAGCATACGTCTGATTGTACACTTCTGCTGTTCTTTTATAGCTTCCCTTGGGAGACTTTGTATGCAGCTCGGTGGTAGAGGCATATAATTTCCGTTGTATGTCAGAGTGAGTGTTGTCTATTCTTACCCGCCCGGCTATATTCAGCCAATCCAAAATATCGTATTGAGCTCTGGCATGAAACATATATCGTTTCTTCTTACTCACAAATATCTCTCTGTTTGCAATCCAATACGGGTTTTCCAAGTCAATTCCCTGGTCGCCGTAAGGCCAGTACTGCACCGGAAAACGACGTTCGGTATCGATTCTTTCAAATACCTTTACGTTTTCAAAATCCTCTCCTCGTGGGAATAAGTATAAGGGAACAAGAGGATTAAAGTATCTTCCTTGCGAGAGCATATTTTGGTCGCCTTGCAAAATATAATTTCCCCCCAAGTCTAAATGAAGTTTGTCGTCCAGCATGACCGATGTGTTTCTCGCTGAGAAATTATACCGGTAATATTTGTTGTTGGGAATAATCCCATCAGAGTTGGTCGTTGCCACAGACAGGAAGGTCTGATTAACCCGGTTACCCGTTGAAAGATTTAATGAATTGATCGTATTGAATCCGGTGTTGAAAAACTCTGTAGGCTTAAAAGTTGACGGAGAGGTCAATTTCCCTCCCCAGCTTTTGTATTCCCCGGGCCTGTTGCCGTATGTGTTCTGAAACTCAGGTAAGAAAAGAGGATTTAAAAACTCATTGTCAGATGAAAAGTTGATCTGTAATTTTCCTTCTTCTCCTTTTTTTGTGTTGATAAGGATTACTCCATTTGCGGCCGCCGCACCATAAAGGGCTGCTGCTGAAGGCCCTGTCAATACGGAAATACTTTCAATATCTTCAGGGTTAAAGTCTGAAATACCTTCACCCCCACCCGGTACGGCATATTCGCTGTTTACCTCACCTCGGGAAGCATTTCCAATCGGCATACCGTCCACTACATATAGAACGTTATTGTTCCCAACGATAGATTTGGATCCGCGCATCACTACTTTTGTTGCTCCTCCGATACCGGAAGAACTTCTGTTAATGCTAACCCCTGCCACTTTTCCGCTGAGAGCATTCACAAAGTTAGCGTCCTTAACTTTTGTAAGTGCCTCTTGATCGACTTTTTGCACATTGTAACTCAACGCTTTTTCCGAACGTTTGATCCCGAGGGCGGTAACCACCACTTCGTCCAGTATCTCGCCATCTTCTTTCATCACGATGTGTAACCGGCTTATACCAGTGGCATTCACCGTCTGTGGTTGATATCCGATGTAAGAAAAAGTCAGGGATGCATCTCCGGGGACAGATAAAGTAAACTTACCGTCTATGTCGGTTGCGGTTCCCGTGCCGCTCCCCTGTATGACAACATTTACGCCGATCAGGGGCTCATTATGTTCATCCACAACGGTTCCCGTGAGGGTGCGTTGCTGCACGGCCTGTTGATTGACAGGGGACGATTTTTTACTCAAAACAATGTAAGAGTCTTGAAACACATAGGTCAAATCTTTCCCGGCGCCTTGCAACAGAGAAAGAATCACCTGCTCAACAGGCAGATTGCTCACATCTACACTTACGCGTTTGTCGGGATGAATATCATCTACGTTGTAGATAACGGATAACGCTGTTTGTTTTTTGATGTCTCTAAAAACTTCACTGATGGGGGCATTCTTTACTTTTAGTGTCACTTTCTGATTTTGTGCCGATAAGTGCATTCCATAAAAAAAGAGAATGGTTATCATCAAGGCTAATTGGTGACGGCGTGCCCTGTAAATACTACATTTCATTTAGTTGTTGATTGTTTGATTAATAGATTAGAAAATAACAGGTCTTTCGTGATAAAACCGAGTGGATGGTTTCTGTTTAAATATTCATCTTTTCATTCGCTCATATATCGATAAATTTTATGAAGGTTTGGTTGTGAGTGTGATTCGTAAAGCAGATGAGAGTTGTCATTCCCGGGCAGAAATGATCACATCCCGTCTGTTTTTTATTTCATAGTTGAATTTGTTGGTCAGTTCTAATATGGATAGAATTTGATAGATGTTATCGGTAATTTCAAACTCGGCATTGAACCTTTCCTGCTTTACCTGCTCATCGGCAAAGTATATATGCATGTTATAATGCCTTTCTAAACTTTTTGCAATCTCTTCCAGTGAAGCATTTTTAAATGTCATTTTCCCGTGTATCCAATTCAATGCATCCTGGGGGGCTGATGGTTTGGTTAAATGATATTGGCGGTGTGTTTTATCGAAAATCAATTCTTCCCCCGGCTTTATTTTTACGCTGAGATCCGACGATTTATTCACAAAGCGAATGGAACCGTCTATCAGGGTGGCGGTGATGAATGGTTCATCTTCATTACTGCGGGCATTAAATTTTGTCCCCAGCACCTCTATTTCCGCTTCATTAAAAGAAACCACGAAGGGGAGCCGCTTGTTGTGCGCTATTTCAAAATAAGCTTCGCCTTTGAGCGCCGCTTTCCTTTTCCGGGAGAAAAGCGATTGATGATATTTTATGCTACTGCATGCATTCAGCCATACTTTCGAGCCGTCGGGCAGCGTTACCTGTGCCCGTTCGCCCAGGTTCGTGGCAATCTCTGTCGGCCGATCGTTCCTTTCCAGCAACGCCGTGGTGGTAAAAATGCCTAAAGAAAACACGATAACGATCACGGCGGCAACAGCAGCCACTTGCCCCCATAATCTGCGGGTATTTTGTTTGCCCAATACGGCAGAGGAGGATGCATTCTTTTTGGCTAAGAAATCATGAAAAGCCGCCTCTACATCGATCGAGTTGTACGCATCGATTCGATCGCCGACAAACCATAAAATCCACAGGTTTTCCACAATCTTTTTATTTTCTTCCGACAGGGAAATCCATTCTTCAGCCTTTTTACACGCGGTTGCGTCTAAAGTCCCTTTTATGTATTCAATTAAAACAGATTCGTCCATTTTTGATCGTTTCTTATTATAATACAAATGGAGATTAAGAGTTACTAAACAAAAGTATGTTTTTTTAGCAATTTCTTTGAAACTCCCTTAATTTTATCTTCCTTTGCCTTTGAATAATTTACCTTTTGACAAATGAACCTCCTGAATAACAACGAAGAAACGATCATTTTGCTCCAAAAGGATAACGGATCCTTTTTTGAAGTAGTATACAAATATTACTTTCCGGGGTTATATTCATTTGCTACCCAATATGTGGAAAATGAAGAGGCGAAAGAGGTGGTTCAGGACACAATGCTGTGGCTTTGGGAAAACAGGCATACACTCATTCCGGAATTGTCTCTCAAGTCATTGCTCTTTACGATTGTAAAAAATAAATGTTTGAATTCCTGTAACCGGGGCCAACTCAGGAACAGAATGCTCGAAACGATGAAAGAAAAGCACCGTGAACGTTTTGAGGATCCCGACTTTTACCTGGAAAACGAACTATTCTCTCTCTTCAAACAAGCTTTGGAACAGTTACCCGAAAATTTTCGGGAAGTATTTGAAATGAGCCGGATGGAGGGACTCACCCATCATGAAATTGCGAAAAGGCTGGGGGTGTCGCCCCAAACCGTTAATTACAGGTTGGGGAAAGCGTTGGACATCCTGCGAACGGAGTTGAAAGATTACCTGCCGATTCTTCTGGTGATGTTACTGTAAACGGGCGGCTTTCAACCGGCACCACGGTTGACAGCGGCACTTACGGCATTTCTGCCTCTTTCAGTTTCTGCACGATCGCCTCCACGGCCGCATGCAGCCCGTCAGGATCCTTCCCGCCGGCAGTAGCGAAATGAGGCTGCCCTCCGCCACCGCCCCTGATCAGCTTTGCTGCCTCCCGCACCATGTTGCCGGCATGCAATCCTCCGGCCACCAGATCGTCGCTCAGCATTACCGTGAGAGAGGGTTTGCCGTTGGCAACCGTACCGGCTGCAAACATCATTTTCACGGGATAAAGGCTTTTTAACTGAAAAGCGATATCCTTCACCATCTCGGGAGCCCCCTCGGGCAGCTCTGCGCAGAACAGGCTGATGCCGTTCACCTCCTCCCGCTTTTCAATGATGTACTGCTTCAGGTGCTCGCTCTTCTCCTTCATAAACTGCTGCACCTGCTTCTTCATCTCTTCGTTCTCCGACAGCAGGCGATGCACCCCCTGCACGATGTCGGGCACGTTGTTGAGCAGGTTCCTGATCTCGAGGATCGCATCCTCCCCGGCATAGAGGTACTCCTCGCACCCCTTCGCGGTGACCGCCTCGATGCGGCGCACCCCGGCGGAGATAGCGCTTTCGCTGATAATGCGGAATGTTCCGATACGTCCCGTAGAGGAGATATGCGTCCCTCCGCACAACTCAATGGAGGATCCGAAGCGCACCGTACGCACCTGATCGCCGTACTTCTCGCCGAAGAGTGCCATCGCTCCCTGGGCCTTTGCCTCTTCGATGGGCACATGACGCTGCTCTTCGATGGCGAAGTTGCTCCGGATGGCGGCCGTCACCCTTCTTTCCACTTCGCGGATCTCTTTGGGAGTCATCTTCCGGAAATGCGAGAAGTCGAACCGCAACAACTCGGGGGATACATAGGATCCCTTTTGCTCCACATGTGTACCCAGAACCTCACGTAATGCCTCATGCATCAGGTGCGTTGCGGAGTGATTGCATTCTGTTGCCGTCCTTTTTTCTGTATCAATTTTGGCGGTACAGGTGCCTTCCGGATTCTCCGGCAGTTTATGAGTTAAATGAACCGCCAAATTATTTTCCCGTTTGGTATCGAATATCTCTATCTTCTCATCGGCCTCTGAGGTCAACCAGCCGCTGTCGCCCACCTGTCCACCCATCTCAGCATAGAAAGGAGAGCGCGAGAGCACTATCTGATAGAAATTGGTTTTTTGCTGCTTCACTTCCCGGTAACGAAGAA
>Ga0265294_10007984_pt1 | contig 12447 bp, 12 predicted proteins | sample MunlanPumphouse3_FD_192504 | JGI IMG/M metagenome (GOLD analysis project Ga0265294, IMG submission 192504) | Groundwater microbial communities from a municipal landfill in Southern Ontario, Canada - Pumphouse #3 | ecosystem: Environmental > Aquatic > Deep subsurface > Groundwater | place... | reverse complement strand
AAATTCTTTTTTAAAGCATATGTAATTATTTTTAAATAAATGTCTCTTGCTCGATGAAAATGGTTTTTAACAAACTCAACTTCTGAATCATGAAGGTAGATAAAAATATCTTCAACATCTTCATCAACTAAATAATCAACTAATACTTTACCAAAAATATCCGGTTCTGATATTGTAACTTCTTTAGCATAGTTTCTTTTAAACTCAGCCAAACCCTTTCTAGCGAATTTTTGATACTCAGAAGAAAACTCATCATTTTCGCTATTCCTACAACTCAGAATATCTTCAACCTTCATATTTAATATATCTGCTATCTTTTCTAAGTTTTTCTGCCCGAAGGAAGACTTACCACTTAGATTTTGAGAGACAGCACTTCTAGTGATGTTAAGTTTTTGTGCTAGAGCATCTTGACTAATCTTGTGTTCCTTAAGTTGATCTTTAATAAACTGTCCAACTTTTATATTATCAACAATTTCTGGCATTTGGTCCTCCTTTATATAAACTAAAAAAACAAGATAAGTAATATTTATCTGCTTAGAAAGCTTATTTATCACTTTCTATAATACAGCCTTTTAGATATTTTTGCAATGATATAAAGTAAAAATATTTATTATTTTTTTAAATAAAAAGCCTGTAAATAAAGATTTTCCAATTTTGTTTTTATATATTTATTTATTACAAAATATTTAATTTTTTTAAAAAAAATAATTATAAAATAAATAAATAAAAATCACGATTAAAAAGACTAGACAAATTATTTTAATGTGTTATAATATCAAAGGCAAAAAAGGAGGGTTTTATGTTAGAATACGTTGGTTATCTTGCCTCAGTTATAGTTCTTATATCTTTATTGATGAGTTCAGTGAAAAAACTGAGATGGATAAATCTATTTGGATCTTTAACCTTTGTAATTTATGGATTGTTGATAAAAGCATATCCAGTCGCAATTTTAAATATTGGCACAGTGGGAATAAATATCTATTATTTAGTAAAAATGTCAAATCAAAAGACATATTTCAAAATATTAGAAATTGATAAAAACTCAAAATACTTAGAACATTTTCTCCTCTTACATAAAAATGATCTTAAAAACTATTTCGATGTAAAAGATATTGATGTTGATAATGCCGAACTAGCATTTTACATCTTGAGAGATATCGTTCCAGCCGGAGTGTTTGTTGGCACAAAATTCGATAATCAAACTTTAATGATTGAACTCGATTATGTATCTCCACCTTACCGAGATTTCTCCATCGGAAAATATCTTTATTCCCAAGAAAAACAAATCTTTCTTGACAAAGGCTATAACAAACTTATAACCTTTACTAAGAATCCTGTTCACATGAACTACCTGAGAAAAATGGGTTTTTCTAAAAATGAAGAACTAGATAATGACGACTTATCCTGTTACCAAATCACCCTTTAGACCAAAGATAAAATCGACCATTTAGGTCGATTTTTTTATTTCATCAATTACTTCATGATTCTTATTTTTTGGATTATTAACTTTAGAACTAACTTGATAAATTTCCATTTCGTTAGAATCATAAGGATTAAGTATCTTCTTTAATGCATCAGTATCTTTCAGGTTAGGATTAAGCCATATTTTAGCTGATTCCTGATCTAATATCACTGGCATTCTATCATGTATCTCACTCATCAAACTATTTGCTTTTGTGGTAATTATCGTAGTTGTAAAAACTCTTTTACCTTGTTTATTGATAAATGAAGACCAAAGCCCCGCTAATGCAAAGACTTTGGTTTTCTTTAAAACAAAACGATAAGGTGTTTTAGTACCTGTAGAACGACTCCATTCAAAAAAACCATCAGCAAGAATTAAACATCTTCTTTCAATTAAACTCTTTTTGAAAGTATATAGTTTATCAACCGTTTCACTTCTAGCGTTAATCAGTATTTTACTTTCATCTTTTGTATATTCTGGAACAAAACCCCACTTTAAAAGCCCAACCCTGTACTTAGTTCCATCATTTATTAGAGTTACTAATTCTTCTGATGGCGCAATGTTAAACTTAGGAAGTTCAATACTATCAGGTAAAACTGTTATATCATAATTTTGTTCTAAATATTTAGTTAAATCTTCTTTAGATACTGCTATTGACAATCTACCACACATAACTAAATCATCACACTCACTTTTTAACAAATGATTTCTCTTAGTTATATTATACTAAATCAAAGTATTAAAAGATAAATTTTACTCAATATTTTTAAACTTTTTTTCCTTTGGTAAAACAAGATTTAATATTATCCCCACAAGCGCAGCTAAAGACAATCCATATACTTGAAATGCACTAAATTTTATTATCGCATCACCTAATCCAATAACAAGCATAGCTGCTACAATTATTATATTTCTCATAGAGGCTAGATTAACTTGATTTTCAATTAGAACTTTCAAACCATTAGCTGCAATAAATCCATATAGTATAATACTCATTCCACCCATCACGGATGCTGGAATAGAAGCTACAAGTGTAGTGAAAACATTGACAAAACTAAGTATTATTGCAATAACTGCAGCTCCGCCAGTAACATAAACTGAAGCCACCTTCGTCATACCTACTACAGAAGTGTTTTCACCATATGTTGTATTTGCTGGTCCACCTATCATTGCCGCAAACGCAGTCGCTAAACCGTCACCCATCAATGTTTTATCTAATCCTGGATCAGTTAAAAAATCTTCTCCGCAGATTTTAGATAGTACTGCATGATCTCCAATATGTTCAGAAGCAGTCACAAAAGCCAAAGGTGCAATAGTTATTAAAGCAGCGAAATTCATTTTCATGAATGTTATCTCAGTACCTAATACATTAGCACTTCCGTCTTTCCATCCTAGAAACATGAATTCAGGTAATTTAAACCATTGTGAAGGTGTTTCTAAAACTGCTTTAACAGTTGAAAAATCAACTATCTTTAACACAACAGCCAAGATATATCCGCCGATAATTCCTATCAGAAAAGGAATTATTCTTAAAAAGCCTTTTGCAAACATCGCCACAACTATCACAATTGAAAACGCTGTAAGAGCTACGAGCATTTCTTGCCAAGTTCCGCCTTGTAATCCACTTGATCCAATCGCTACAGTTGATAAGCTAAGTCCTATAATCGTAATCATTGGACCGATTACAACTGGTGGTAATATTTTATGCAACCAATTCGTCCCAACCAGTTTAATAATCAAACTAATAATTACATAAATTAACCCAACAGCTAACAATCCAGTCATGGCACTTGCATAATTACCAACACCAGTATCTTCATAGCCACTTACTGAAGCTATAACACCAATATAAGCAAATGAACTTCCTAAATATACAGGTACTTTTGCTTTGGTACATAATATATAAATTAAGGTACCAACACCAGAACTAAACAAAGCAACGCTAATCGGCAATCCCGTTGCCATAGGCACTAAAATCGTAGCGCCAAACATCGCAAAAACATGTTGAAAACTAAGAGCAACCCATTTTGCCTTTCCAGGCTTTTCCTTAATACCAATAATCATCTTTTCTGTCATAATAACCTTCCTTTCATTTTCTTAAAAAAAAGATGGAAAAATTTCCCATCTTTTAAACTAAAAACAAATACTTAATTATAAAGTTGATTAAGAACAATCCCGCTAATATATACATTACCGGAGATACTTCTTTTCTTCTTTTAGTAACACCCATCATCACTGCATAAATAATAAAACCAAAAGCAATTCCTTCAGCGATACTAGCAGAAAGAACCATAATAATAACTGTTATAAAAGAACTAGATACAACAATATTATCATTCCAATCAATATCTTTAAGTGAAGTAACCATCAAAGCTCCAACAAATATTAATGCCATTGACGTTACCGGTGAATAAAATACTCCAGGAGAAACTTCAATAGATTGAACGAATGAGAATAAAGGAAAGAACAACAAACTAACTATAAACAACAAGCCTACTACTGTTGCAGATAAACCAGTTCTAGCACCACTCTCAATCCCTGTAGTTGATTCAATATATGACGTTACAGTAGAAGTACCTACTACTGCACCAACAATAGTACCAACTGAGTCAGCTACTAAAGCTTTATCTCCATCAATCAACTCACCATTTTCATCAAGTAAACCTGCATCATGTCCTACAGCTACTAATGTTCCTGCAGTATCAAAGAAATCAACAAACAAGAAAGTGAAAATAACTGCGTATGCCAAAGGCTTAGATAACAAGGAACCCATAGCGCCAAATGCCTTACCAAATGTTTGACCGACATTAGATATACTTCCTAAATTACTTCCACCTATACTAGGCATTGTAGCTTCTAGCCCAGGGAAAATAACTCCAAGTAAAACCCCTAATAACCCAGTCGTTACAATTGATATAATAATCGCAAAACGACTAATTTTTTTATTAAGTGCGTACAAAACAAACACTAATAATACTCCAAAAATAGCTAATAAAACAGTTTCATGCCCCAAATTTCCTAACTTAACAAAAGTATCTGGATGACTAGTAATAATACCAGCATTTTTAAATCCTAAAAAAGCAATAAAAAACCCAATACCAGCCCCTACTGATAATTTCAAGTTATTAGGTATAGCATTAATAACTTTTTTTCTAATACCAGTTACAGAGATAATCAAAAACAATACACCTGAAATTAAGACAGCAGCCAAAGCCTCTTCCCACGTAAATTGTAGTTCTCTAACAACAACATAAGTGAAAAACGCATTAACCCCCATACCTGAAGCAAGCCCAACTGGGTAGTTAGCATAAAGCCCCATGATCAATGAAGCAATCGCTGCAGCTATTGCTGTAGCGGCAAAAACCGCTGCGAAATCCATACCTGTAGCTGATAAAATTCCCCCATTAACTGGCAAAATATAAACCATAGCTAGGAAAATCGTTAAACCACCGATTAGTTCTTTAGTTATCGTTGAACCACGTTGACTAATCTTAAAAAATTTGTCTAAACTTTCTTGAAACTTTTTCACTTTCTTCCTCCCTTATTTTTTGTAATATCTGGCCATAAGAAAAGCCTTAGATTTCTCTAAGGCTAGGCATACAAACATAGATAAAAATAAGTTTTAACTATGAAAGAATGAATAGCCGTAGTCTTGTCGTTTACGGAGACAAGGTAGAAACGTTCGAACCATATTATCGAATATATACGACCAAATATTAACTTAAATTCATTATAACAACAGTTTAGTGATTTTAAAAGAAGAAAATTTAAAACTTTTTATGAAAACGCTTTATCTTAAAACAATAAATCGTTTTTCAATTTCCATCTTATTTTTTTCTTCAGGAACTTCCACTAAATTTCCAAAAGGCATCTGTGCAATTAGTTGCCAAGAATCGTCGATATTAAACGCTTCTTTAAGATCTTTTTCAATCAACTCATTGTAATGTTGCAAACTAGCTCCAATTCCAATACTCTCAAGACCTACCCAAACATTACTTTGAACCATACCGTTTTGTTCAATCGACCAACGATAGAAATTTTCTTTATAAAGTGGAAATTTCTCCATTAAACCTTCAGTTGTTCTCTTATCATCAAAGAACAAAACGGTTCCATAACCTTTTTTAAAACTATTTATTTTAATTTCACTATTTTTAAAATCTTCAGGTGAAACAATTTTCTTAATTGCCTGTTTAACCATTTCCCATACTTGTTCATGACGCTCCCCAAAAACCAATACAGCTCTTTGACTTTGAGAATTAAAGGCTGATGGAGTATAAATCATAGCTTGTTCTACCAAACTAATGATTTCTTCTTCTTTTACTTTAATATTACGATCTATATTATAAATTGATCTTCTGTTTTTTAATGCTTCTAAAAATTCCATTTATTCTTCCTCCATATTATTAATCTATTACTACACCTTGATTAACCATTCTTACACCATGTGCTAGCGAATCGCTAATCGGACAATTCTTTTCAATAAACTCAGAAAACTTTTCTAAGTCTTCAATACTATTATCAGACTTAAAATGCATTTTAAACCTAATCTCTTGGAAACCAGGTCTAACGTCCTTCTTTTGCATAATACCTGCCATATCCATATCCCCTTCAATTTCTAAATGAAATTCTGAAAACTCGATATTAAACTGTTTAGCAAACATTTGAGCCACAATAGCCTGACATCCTCCAAGTACAGACAGCATAGCACTCATAGGATTAATACCCTTATTAGTTCCACCCATCTTTTCTGGTTCATCAAATAATATTCTAAATCCACTTGATTCTGTATCTACTTGCATACCTTCGCTTAATTTCTTTGCGGTTGCTTTAAAAGTTGTAATCATTTTTGTACCTCCTACTAAGCAAATTATAACATTATTTCGAATCCGAAACAAATGTAATGCTTAAAAAAGAGCACACTTTATGTGTACTCTTTAAAAATATAATTACAATGCTTCTGAAATTGTTTTTCCTTGCATATGAAGAACTAGGTAATCTGGCCCTCCTGCTTTAGAATCAGTTCCGCTCATATTGAATCCACCAAAAGGTTGATAACCTACGATAGCTCCAGTACATTTACGGTTGAAGTAAAGATTACCAACATGGAAATCTTGACGAGCTAGTTCAAGATGCTCTCTGCTATTTGAAATAACAGCACCAGTCAACCCATACTCTGTATCATTAACAACATCTAAACCTTCTTTAAAAGACTTAACCTTTGTTACAGACAAAACTGGACCAAAAATTTCTTCTTGCATTACCCTTGCTGAAGGATCTAAATCAATAAATACTGTTGGATCAATAAAATATCCAACTGCATCACTTGAGTTACCACCTGTTAAAAGTTTTCCTTCATTTTTTCCGATTTCAATATACTCATTAATCTTTTTGAAAGCTAATAAATCATTAACTGGACCCATGTTATTATTAAAATCTTCAGGATTACCCACATTAATCTTTTCAGTTTTCTCTTTAATAAGTCTAACTACTTCATCATAAACATTTTCATGAATAATAGCTCTTGAACAAGCAGAACATTTTTGGCCACTGAAACCAAACGCACTTTTAACAATAGCATCAGCTGCTAATTCAACATCGATGTTATCATCAACTAAAATAGCATCTTTTCCACCCATTTCAGCTATAACTCTTTTTAACCAAATTTGACCTTTTTGCACTTTAGCTGCATTCTCATAAATTTCTTGACCCACAGCTTTAGACCCAGTAAAAGAAATAAATCTTGTTTTAGGGTGTTTAACTATGAAATCACCAATCTCACTACCTTTACCAGGTATAAAGTTAACAACCCCATTAGGCATTCCTGCTTCTTCTAAAATTTCAATAAATTTATAAGCAATAACTTGAGTAGTTGATGCAGGCTTTAAAAGCACTGTATTCCCACTAACAATAGCCGCTGAAGTCATACCAGTTAGAATAGCTAACGGAAAGTTCCAAGGTGTAATAACAGCGCCTACACCAAGCGGTATATAACGATACTCATTTCTTTCCATATCTCTTCTACTTAAAACAACATCATCAATTCTTTCAATCTTAAGCATTTGTCTTCCGTAATACTCTAAAAAGTCAATAGCTTCCGCAGTATCAGCGTCAGCTTCTGCCCATGGCTTACCAGCTTCTAAAGTCATTAAAGCTGATAATTCATGACGTCTTCTTTTCATAATATTAGCAGATTTAAATAAAACATCAGCTCTTACTTTAGCATCTACTTTCTTCCAGTTTTCAAAAGCTTTAAGTGCAGACTCCATAGCTTTTTCAGCTTCTTTTATTCCTGCTTGAGATATTTCTCCAACCAATTCTTTATGATTTGATGGATTAAGTGATTTAATCAATCTTTCAGTAAAAACTCTTTCTCCATTGATAATCAAAGGATACTTCTTACCTAAATATGTTCTTACTTTCATCAACCCTTCTTGATAAGCTTTTTGGTTCAACGGATCAGTAAAATTTGTTAATGGTTCTGTTCTGTAATCATAAATTGCCATTTATATCATCCCTTTCTTTTTTTAAACCACTGAGTGCTCAAATTCAGTGATTACATTATCTTTAAAACGATCTATATGTAAATCATGAGCATATTCATCTAAGTCTTTTCTTAGAATTATCTCGGTTAATAATTCTCCTGTAATTGGCGCAAACATGAAACCATGTCCACTAAATCCACACGCCATGTAAAAACCTTTTAACTGACTTGTGTCAGAAATAATCGGTTGGCGATCTGGACTAACATTATAAGAACCACCCCAAGTTCTAATAACTCTTAACTTTGCGACCTCGGGTAAAATATGTGTAACTGTTTTACTCATTTCATCCAAGAACCCCCAAGAAGAACTAATGTCATGAGAAGCAACAGCGTTTGGATTTGATCTCCCCATTAGAAAAGACCCATGTGGAACTTGTTGGCAGTAAATATTTTTTGAAAAACTCATTACCATTGGCCCTTGCATTGGCTTAGCTCTTTCTGTAACTAAGATTTCGTGATTTTCCGAAAATACAGGGATTTCCACTCCAACCATATCTCCTATTTCTTTACTATAACCACCAGCTGCATTCAAAACTTTATCAGTTTTGTAAACATCCTTAGTTGTTAACACACTTACAATTATACCATCTTTTACTTCTATACTTTTTACTTCTTCATAAAAATGGAAACTAACTCCTAATTTTCTAGCTGCTAAATAATAAGCTTCACTCATTAAAAACGGATTAACATGTCCATCGGTTTTACAAAAAGTTGCGCTAATAAAACTATTAGGATTTAAATGTGGAACTATTTTTAAAGCGCCTTCTACATTAAGTTTTACAGTCTCAATACCTAAAGAGTTTTGCAATTTAACATTCTTTTCAAATTGCTCATCTTCTTCTGATGTAGTAGCTAAAATCAAGTAACCTTCTTGTTTAAATTCGATGTCTTTATCATACTCAAGTTCTTCATTCGCTCTTCCAAAGAATTCAATTGATTTCTTAGCTAAAATACAATTTAACTTAGTCGCCCATTGTTGTCTTACACCAGCTCCACATCTACCTGTAGAACCATTAGTAAAATACCCTTTATCAATTACATGAATATCTTTCATACCTGCTTTAGCCAGATTATATGCAGCACTTAAACCGCTTATTCCTGCGCCAATAATTACTATGCTAGCACTAATCATTTTTTTCATCCTCATCAATTGCTTGCTTAGCTATATCTTCTAAGACAACACCTGTTACTAAAGGTCTAGTTTTTTGAAACTTAACAGATTCTTTACTAACTTTTAAATATCTTGCTATTTCAGCCTGAATCAAATGCGAACAAGTTTGCCCTTGGCAAGGTCCCATTCCAACTCTAAGAATTCTTTTAATATCTTCAACTGTTGTATACCCTTGATCAAGGCAAGCTCTAACATCTGCCAAAGACACATCTTCACAACGACAAATTATAATATCCTTTTCATTCATAAGCGCTCACCTATAGTAATAAATTCATATAAATAAGGTTGTTCAATTGAAATTGTAACAATAGTTGTTCTATCTTTTTTCACTTGAACATTCTCTATTAAACAAGGTTTCTCTAAAGTTTCACCTCTACGATTTACTCCTGTCCACCTTTCACCAACTTTAGGAAGAGGTAATAACTCATAAGGTATTTTAAAATAAGCTTTTCCATTTTTAATCATCGCAATCATTATTGCTAAACCAGGACAAACAGCTGCACAAATACCACAACCTGTACACCTATTAAAATCAATAGAAGGAATTTTATTGATATCATCACCGATATGAATAGCATCAAAAGGACAAGATGTTTCACAAGGGTTACATGGAATCTCTCTATAACATTCTATTATCGCTTTTGGCCTAACCAATACACTCTTATCCGGAAATTTACTTCTAACCATTTCCGGTGTAGCAACACCAGTTTTCTCAAACACGTTCTTCACCTACTTTTTTAAGACCACATCTAATCTTCTCACCACAAGGCCCTTGTCTTAAAACACAAAGCTGATTATTAAGACTTGTTTCAAGCGAATCATAATCAGGGTGAATATATCCTGAATGTTTAGCTGCCATCAATCCAGCAATCTTGCCCTCAACCATTGCACTAGAAGCCTCTTCAATACCTGTTACATCACCGCAAGCAAAAACATTATTTAATGATGTTTCATAATCACAAGTCTTAATAGGCACTAATCCACCTAATTCATTAACATACAACATATTAGCCTCACCCATTGACAACAATTGATGCATAGGACTAAGACCAACACTAATACACAAAGCATCACATATAATCTCTTCTTCAGAACCAGGTATTTCTTGCCATTTATCATCTAACTTAACTGTTATAATCTTTTCTAACTTTCTATCACCAACAGCTCTTTTAACTGTAGATGAAGTAATTATATCTACACCAAGTCTTTTTAACTTAGATGCATGTACCATATATCCGCCAATCTTACTAGAAGCTTCTATCAAAGCTTTTACTTTAACCCCAGCTTGAATCAGTTGATAACTAACTATTAAACCAATGTTTCCGCTACCTACCATAACAACTTCTTTACCAGGTAGAACTCCATGAATGTTCATTAAAGTCTGAACAGCCCCAGCTCCATATATTCCAGGTAAATCATTGTTTTCAAAAGCCAAAAACTTCTCGCTAGCACCAGTAGCTATTACAATAGCTTTTGCTTTTACTTTAAAATACTTATTGCCTTGATAAACTGTTATAATATTGTCTTTATACAAACCGACAACAGTAGCGCTTAAAAACACTTCTACTGACTCGTTCTTAATCTCTTCGATTAAAATTCTCGCAATCTCAATACCTCTTGTCTTTGCATACTGGGACTGTGAACCAAAAAATTTGTGGGTTTGTTTTACCAATTGCCCACCTAATTGAAAGCTTCTTTCAAACAAAGCGACTTCCATCCCAGCTTCCGAAGCGACTTTAGCTGCACTAAGCCCCGCAGGTCCTCCACCAACGATAACCAAATCTTTCTCAATCATTGATTACCACCACCTCATCACTGTCATTTTCAACAACCATCCCAGACTCTAAAAGTGTAAGACAAGTTTTAACATTTTCAATTCCGTTAACAGTCATATTACATGAACCACAATTACCAATAGCACAATAAAAACCTCTTGGTCTTTCGTGGATAACACTCTTAGAAAATTCCATGATCCCGTTATCTACTAACGCTGCGGCTACAGTATCGCCTTCATAACCAAACATCTTTTTACCATTAAATGTAAACTCTATTTTTTTTCTTTCGCCAAAGTTAAGTATTGGATGCTCATTTACTCTCATTTCTTCACCACTTTCTCCTTTTTATATTTTATCATAAAGCGCTTACATTTAGAACAAAAAATTTTCAAATATTTTTCCAAGCTACTTCCAACACTTCTACACCGTTTCTTAGAGAAGAAAAATCAAGATTTGAATAACCAAAAACAATCGTTTTTTTGCTTTTGTATTTACAAGAACTTAAAAAATACTCACTTAATCCATATACTCTTACACCATACTTCTTAGCTTTTTCAACTAAATACTCTTCACTCTTTAAAGTATCTACATCAACTAAAAAATGCAGTCCAGCTTCTTCTCCATAAATTCTTATTTTTTTAGAAAAAGAACAATCTTTTAATAAAGAAATCAAAAAATCTCTTTTATTCTTATAACTATTCTTAGCTCTATTTAAATGCCTTTCATACTCACCATTAGCTATAAACTTTTCCAAAACTAACTGATTCAAAGTGGGAACTGATGAACTAAAAAATGATAACTCATTTCTAAACTTAATTGTTAATTCCTCAGGCAAAACCATAAAACTAATCCTAAAAGAAGGCCCTAACGTCTTAGAAAAAGAGTTCATATAAATAACTTTATCAAACTTATCCATACCCTTTAAAGCCGGAATTGGATTCCCAGAAAACCTAAACTCACTATCATAATCATCTTCAATAATAAATCTATTCTTACTCTCACTTGCAAACTTCAACAATTCAAGACGTCTAGCTAAAGGAGTTACAATCCCCATCGGAAACTGGTGAGAAGGAGTCATATGGATAATTTCACAATCATTTTTCTTGAGTTCTGTTACACTAATACCTTGTTCATCTAAACCTATAGCCCTAACATTAACGCCATAGGCTTGGTATAATTGATAATTTTTGACATAAGATGGTTCTTCTACAGCATATATTTTTTCTCTACCTAAAAGCAATACTAGTAACAAGATCAAATGCTCTGAGCCACTACCAATAACTATCTGTTCTGGTTTAGCAGTTATCCCTCGATAAGCAAATAAAACCTCTGAGATTTTTTTCCTAAACTCATAAACACCAAAACTATCTCCACGATTCAAATTCTCTTTAAAAGAATCAAGAACCATATCCCTTTCAATCTTCGCAAATCTTTCATAAGGAAAAATAAGAGTGTCTACTTGGTTTGTTTTAAAATCAACCTTATATTCCAAGGGTTT
>Ga0265294_10007981_pt1 | contig 12448 bp, 10 predicted proteins | sample MunlanPumphouse3_FD_192504 | JGI IMG/M metagenome (GOLD analysis project Ga0265294, IMG submission 192504) | Groundwater microbial communities from a municipal landfill in Southern Ontario, Canada - Pumphouse #3 | ecosystem: Environmental > Aquatic > Deep subsurface > Groundwater | place... | reverse complement strand
AGTATTCTGCGCCAACGCAACTGAGGCGCTTAACCTTGCGATCAAGGGAATACTGCATACGGGTGACCACGTTGTTACTACGTCAATGGAACATAATTCAGTGGCGCGTCCGCTTGAAGCAATGAAAATGAATGGTGTCGAGATAACAAAAGTTGCATCGTCTCCGACCTACGGAGTCGATCCTGAAAGTATCAGAAAAAACCTTAAAGAAAATACACGTCTTGTGGTCGCAACACACATATCAAATGTGACGGGCACAGTAAATGACATTGCAGGGGTAGGCAGGATATGCAGGGAGCGTGGGATAACCTTTCTGGTCGATGCCGCACAGTCAGCTGGCGCAAGGCTTATAGACGTTCAGGACATGAATATTGATCTTCTGGCCTTTCCCGGCCATAAATCACTTTTGGGACCTCAGGGCACTGGCGGATTGTATGTCCGCAAAGGGATCAAATTGAAACCGCTTAAGGAAGGGGGCACTGGAAGCAGCTCTGAATCGCTCGAACAGCCGGATTCGATGCCTGAGGGATACGAAAGCGGCACGTTGAACGTTCCAGGTATCGCCGGACTTGGTGCAGGAATCAGCTTTATTGCTGATAGGGGAATAGAAGAGATTCAAAAAAAAGAAGATTCTGCAATTAGATCAATAGTTGACGGACTTTTATCGTTAAGGAAGGTTTCCGTATATGGACCTCCCCCAGGGCATCCCCGTGGGGCGGTAATTTCCTTTAATATTGAAGGTATGGGTCCACAGGATGTTGCCATTTTACTTGATGCGGAATACGGAATAGCTGTACGTGGCGGACTGCATTGTTCTCCTGATGCGCATAGGACAATAGGGACGCTTTTATCAGGCGGGACAGTCAGGGTAAGTCCGAATTATTTTACTGAGACAGAAGAAATTGAAAGTTTTATAAAAGCTGTAGAAATGGTCGTAAATGCTGATGATTGACCGTTATTCGAGACAGACAGTATTCCCCTCCATTGGCGAAGATGGACAGAAAAAACTGCTCGCATCTCGCATTGCAATATTAGGATTGGGGGCTCTTGGAACCGTTACAGCAAACAACCTCGCAAGATCGGGCGTAGGATATCTGCGGCTGATAGACCGAGACTACGTAGAGGCAAGCAACCTCCAAAGGCAGGTACTGTTTGACGAAAATGACGCAAAAGAAGAGCTCCCTAAGGCCGAAGCGGCCCAAAGGCACCTTTCGCATATCAATTCTGAAATTGCATTGGAAGCGATAGTCTCCGATGTTAATTCGTCCAACATTGTGAATCTCATAAAAGATATAGATATTGTTATTGATGCAACAGACAATTTTGAAACGAGAATGCTTTTGAACGAGGCCTGCCTTGTCCATTCCATCCCGTGGATATATGGGGGTGCTATTGGATCTGAAGGCATGAGCATGAATATCCTGCATGACAACGGACCTTGCTATTGCTGTCTGACAGGAAGTGATCTGCCTTTGCCGGGAACATATCCTACATGCAGTACCGCTGGAGTACTTAACACCGTTACAAATATTGTGGCATCAGTGCAGTGTACGGAGGCCATCAAATTTATCGTCGGAGATTTAAAGTCAATGCGCAAAGAGCTTTTCTATATAGATGTATGGGAAAACAGAATGCTGCTGCTTCCGTTCGGCAGAAATGACGACTGCAGCGCATGCATACACCATAACAATGAATACTATGGAGTTGTCAGAGGTTCATACGCTGTCAGCCTATGCGGCAACGATTCTTTTCAGGTGGTCCCCGACAAGAGATCAGATATCAATTTTACAGAGATAGCTCATAAACTCATGCCGTTAGGTAAAACTACTCATAATAAATATACACTTGATTTTGAAAAGGACCCTATATCAATTAAACTTTTCCGAGACGGAAGAGCGATCATCAAGCACGTAAAAGATGAGAATCAGGCGAAATCTGTGTTTTCTGAATACATAGGGCTATAGGTGAAGTGTCCCCTTCCGATGTACTGTAAACTACAAATTGATAATGGCAGGTCATAATCAGGCAACAGAACAAAATATCAATTTTCTTCGGCTATGGAGGATCTCTGGTGGAACTGGAACAAAAGTACGATAGACTGAAAGAAATTATAAATCAGGCTGGCAGCTGCGCTTTAGCTTACTCAGGAGGGGTTGACAGCACCTTTCTGTTGAAAATTGCTAATGACATCCTGGGCGACAAGGTGATTGCTGTTACAGCCAGATCTTCAACCTATCCAGAAAGGGAATATGGTGAAGCAATGCAATATTTATCTCTGATCGGGGCAAAGCATATTACTATCGTCTCTGAAGAACTGGAAATAGAAGGATATTCTAGAAATCCTGTAAATCGTTGTTATTTTTGCAAGAAGGAGTTATTTTCTAAAATTAAAGAAGTTGGAGATGAACACGGGGTAAAATATATATTTGATGGTTCAAATCTTGATGACGCCGCAGATTACAGACCTGGAATGAAAGCTGCAAAGGAACTGGGGGTTATTAGTCCCCTTATGGAGGCCGGCCTCACAAAAAATGAAATTCGCGAACTTTCAAAAAGACTTGACCTGCCAACATGGAATAAACCTTCTTTCGCCTGTCTGTCTTCCAGATTCCCGTACGGAGAACAGATAACACCAGAAAAGCTTAAAATGGTTGAAACTGCTGAACAATACCTAATAGACATAGGCTTCAAACAAGTGAGAGTCAGACACCATGACGGCATTGCGAGGATCGAAGTCGGCCCCGAAGAAAGAGCTATTTTCTTCAGTTTGGATATCATGGATAAAATTGGAATTGAAATCAAAAAAATTGGATTTAAATATGTCACTCTGGACATATCAGGATATAGGACCGGCAGCATGAATGAGACTCTGTAATAGATGAAAAGACAAGGCATAATGGGCATAGTTGTTATTATCATATATATCATGTATTTAAAGGTCAATCATCTGATCACGCTTATAAAGACGCATTCGGACCACGAAATGGAGGCCAATTTAAGTGGATATATTTGAGAAAAGACCGATCATAAAATTTACCGGTAATATTTCGGTGCATAAAGAAGACCTTGTCGTTAACGAAACGCCTCTTACTGTCTTTCTTAACAAGAAGGAATTAGGCACTATAGTATGCTCTCCGTACGCTCAAAAGGAACTTGTTATAGGTTTTTTAGCAGGTGAAGGACTTATAAGAAAACTCTCGGACATTAAGAATTATTTTCATAGAGAGAAGCAGGAGGTCGTATGGGTCGAAACTCTTGACTCTAGCGCTGAGATGGAGAATTTTCTTGGACGCAATTTTGGAAGTTGCTGCGGAAAGGGCCGTCCATCTCTATACTTTAAGAACGATTCGGATCAGATAGCTCCTTTGACTGTAAATACGCATTTTTCAGCAATCGAGCTGCAAAGCCTCATAAAACAGCTTGATGAAGAGTCAAAAACCTTTAAGCTGACAGGAGGTGTCCATTCAGCAGCTTTGGCCGATAACAAACAAATTCTGGTCAAATATGAGGACATAGGCAGGCACAATGCACTTGACCGAGTCCTTGGCTACACTGTCATCAACGAAATTGAAACCGGCGACAAGGCTGTACTGCTAAGCGGGCGGATCTCATCAGAAATGCTTATAAAGGCGGCCAGGATAGGCACTCCCCTGGTCGTTTCACGCTCTGCACCAACTGGCCTGGCTATAGATCTGGCCGAACAGCTCAATATAACAGCAGTCGGTTTCGCAAGAGGAAACAGTATGAACGTATACAGCCACGCGGAGAGAATAGTGCAGTGACGCCGCGCTGCCCGCCTTCATAAACGCAGCCGGTCATTAAATGGAGGTCTTTGGATAGGTCAGGGTGAAACAGGTCCCGCTGTTTAACCGGCTTTTCACTTCGACAGTTCCCCCGTGTGCCGCAACGATCGATCTGACGATCGCAAGACCTATTCCGGAGCCGCCGGTCATACGATTGCGGGATTTGTCTGCACGGTAAAAACGTTCAAAGATCAAGGGCAGTTCTTCTTCAGGAATTCCAATGCCGTTGTCTTCAAATTCAAAGATAACGGAAGTCTCGGACTCACTGATTCGTATATTTATATTCCCGCCCTCAAGCGTGTATTTTATCGCGTTGCTCATCAGGTTCATCAATACCTGCTCGATGCGGTATTTGTCGGCAAAGATCATTGAGTCGCTGCCCTCTACGGACGTCCTGAGATCTTTGTTTTTCAGTTCCGCCTCAAAATTCAATACCACGTTATTTGACAGTTCCATCAGGCTTATCATGGACCTGTCGAGCTTTGAATTACCGCTTTCGACCTTTGCGAGGTTTTCCAGGTCGCGGACGAGCCTGCTTATCCTTGTCATTTCATCATAGCAGCTCTGGAGACGATCCTTCGTCGGTTCCCAGCAGCCTTCGATCATTGCCTCAAGGTGTGTCTGGGCCGTAGTGATAGGAGTCCTCAACTCGTGGGCCACGTCGGCAGTCAGCTGTTTTCTCAGGTCTTCCTGGTTTTTAAGGGATTCTCCCAGCTGGTTTATCGCCCCTATGAGCTGGTCAAGCTCCTTGGTATTCGTCTCTTCTTTGATCCTTACCTCATAATCGCCCTCAGATATCTTCCTGGCAGTCTCAGCGGTAATCAAAATCGGCCTGCTCAGGCGCCGTGCGATCCAGAAACCTGCCAGTATTGAGACAAACAGGGTGAAGAACGCTGTCAGTATTAAAATCTTATTCAGTGCGTCCAGAAAATTGAAATCACCCTCGTTGAAAAAATATGGCCCCAGATACTTGACATTTACGGTCCCTATATTCTCGCCGCCGTTCATCGCATCAAAAACTTTTGAGGTGATCACGCTGTCATTTTTGGGATATTTGACGGTCATTCTGTGGGATATATCGTCAAGGACCGCAGTACATAAAGTCATATCACAAGTCTCTGCATCCCATACAACATTGCCGTCGGCGTCTGATACCCTTATGATAAAGCCCTCGTAAAGCAGCGACATCCCGATGGCATGGACAGCTGCGGCATCCCATGAACCTGATGCTTTGTCGTATTGTCTGCTGATGGTACCGACGATATCCAAGGCAGTATTATCCAGCCTGTTTTTTATATAGCTCCTGAATTTGTTTTCAATAAAGAAGTTGGCAAGCAGGCTCGTCACGACAACCACCAGTAGCGAGACCAGGACTATGGTCAGTGTAAGTTTGGTCATTAATTTGTAAGTAGATCTATTTGCCGTCAAATTTATACCCTACCCCATGGACCGTCAGAATATATTCCGGATTTTTTGAATCGTCCTCGATCTTCTGGCGGATATTCTTGACATGGCAGTCGACAGCTCTGTCATAACCTCGATATTCATCTCCGAGCGCAATTGATATTATGTCTTCCCTGGAAAAAATTTTATTGGGATATTTTATCAGGGCCGCAAGTATCTTAAATTCGATCGGCGTTAAATTTACTTCCTGTCTTTTTTTTCTGACGGTATGGCTTTCAAAGTCGATCTCCAGGTCTCCGCCGTTGAACGAATTTTTTTTGTATAAGGGGATGAGGTCGTTCCCTGATCGTCTTAAAACCGCTTCCATTCTTGCATATAATTCCTTCAGGCTGAACGGTTTGGTTATATAATCGTCAGTCCCGTTCTCCAGGCCGTTTAAAATATCATTTTCTGCGACTTTTGCAGTAAGCATGATTATTGGGACACGCGATCTCTGTCTCAATGCCAGACAAATCTTATCTCCCGACATATCTGGCAGCATAACATCCAATATTGCCAAAGAAATATTTTCACGGTCAAAGATCTCAAAGGCCTGCTTGGCGTTTTCCGAGGTAAAGACTGTAAATCCCTTTTCTTCAAGGAATGACTTTATCACCTCAAGGATCTTTACCTCGTCATCAACGACAAGCACACTTTTGGCGTTTTGCTTCATTTTACGTCGTAGCCCTCTTCTTCGATCGCATGTCTGATGCTTTCAAGAGAGACCTTCTCGGCATCATATTCGACCGTGACAGTTTTTGCTTCCAGGCTGACATCTACATAAGAGATGCCGTCGAGTGCGCCCAGTGCGTTTTTCACTGCATTCACACAGTGCGAGCAAGACATTCCCCCGACATTCAATATGACCCTTTCCATTGCTTTCTCCTCCTTTAGGTTCTCTTTCAGTCCCCTATATTATATGGCTTCAGAAATTTATAGACTTCGACAGGCTTTCCTGATTCGTCCATGGTCTTTACTTTTGCGTACAGCCATCCCTCAAGCTTTGAAGGATCTACTCCGGCATCTATAAAAACTGCAGGGTCCAGTACGAAAACGATATCCTTGTCGTTGGCCCCGATATCTTTGCCCCATTCAAACGCATTTCCGTTGCCGATCTTGATGCCGAAGTGGTCCAGTGCGGCGTGATAGTTTATATATTCCCGTTTCGATCTTACTATTTCCCTGAATAATTCCAAAGGGGACGCTGCACCGGGGTCAGTCGGTCGGCCCCCATCCAAAGCAGAAACGATAACGATCTTCTCACCCATGACCATGCCCTCTGGAAGCATATCGGCATTCAGACCAGCATCAAGGAAAGGCTTTGAATCGAATTCCAGTGTCAGATCATAAGACATATCGGGATCGGAGCTCCTGCTCCAGATAAATCTCTCGCCTCCGGGCGAGGTTATCGCCCAGCCTCCCAACGCTCCGTCTTCCGCGACATTCTCCGGCATTGCGGACAGGACCGCATTGAAAGATCCTATAGATCTTTTCCCGATGACATCCGTTGTATCTATGGCCGCCAGAGTATATATCAGAAGACCAAATATGACTAATGACACGCATATGACAGTGATTCTATTTTTCATAGGGATTCTCCTTATCCTCAGATATCAGCCGAGAAGCTTGAAGCTTTTCAGCCTTAATGCATTGGTCAGCACCGAGACAGAGCTTAATGACATGGCTGCGGCTGCAAATATCGGGTTCAGCAGTGGACCGCCGAAGAGATGGAAAAATCCGGCCGCGACAGGGATCCCAATAACATTGTAACCGAAAGCCCAGAACAGATTCTGTTTGATATTCCTTATCGTGCTTTTGCTCAGCCTGACAGCGCCGGGCACGCCCATCAGATCGCTTCTCATCAGAACGATATCGGCTGATTCAATGGCCACATCAGTTCCGGATCCGATCGCTATCCCGATGTCAGCCTGCACAAGCGCCGGCGCATCGTTGATGCCGTCTCCTACCATTGCCACCTTTTTCCCCTCTGCCTGAAGCTTTTTGACCTCATTTGACTTGTCCTGCGGCAATACTTCGGAAAGAACCCTCGTTATCCCTACCTGTCTTGCGATAGCTTCGGCTGTCCTCTTGTTGTCTCCTGTGATCATCGCCACTTCGACACCCATCGACCGAAGCATGTTTATCGCAGCAATGCTGCTCGATTTGACTACGTCTGCGACCGCGATTATGCCGGCCATTTTATTGTCTATCGCGACGTACATCGGTGTCTTGCCTTCACCGGCAAGGATATCGGACCGATCGCACAGTTCTGTCCGGGAGATGTTTCTGATGTCCATAAGCCTGCTGTTTCCAAGCAAGACATTCAGTCCTTTGATCTCAACTTCAATACCATATCCCGGAATTGCCTCAAATCTGTCTATATTCAATATTTCCAGATCTTCTTTCTCTGCTTCCTTCACTATTGCCTCTGCGAGAGGATGTTCTGACCCTTTTTCAGCCGAAGCGGCCAGCTGCAGCAATTCATTTCTTTTGGTATCACCGACCGTTATCACATCGGTCACTTCCGGTTTTCCTTCCGTCAGGGTGCCTGTCTTGTCAAAAATGACAGTGTCGATTTTGTGCGTTGTCTCAAGGGCTTCTCCGCCCTTGATCAATATTCCGTATTCCGCTCCTTTTCCCGTGGCCACCATGATCGCAGTCGGCGTGGCGAGACCCAGAGCGCATGGACAGGCTATTACAAGGACTGAGATGAAAATAGTCAATGAGAAAACAAGAGATTCCCCGGCTGCAAACCATGCCACGGCGGCAAGGACAGCTATGACGAAAACAACGGGAACAAAATAACCGGATACGATATCAGCCATTTTAGCGATCGGCGCTTTGGATCCCTGTGCCTCTTCGACCAACCTGATTATTTGTGCCAGGGCAGTATCTCCTCCGACTTTAGAGGCTTTGAACCGTATCATCCCATTTTTATTGATGCTTGCGGCATAAACCTGATCCCCTGCTTTTTTCTCGACAGGGATGCTTTCTCCTGTAAGCATTGACTCGTCGACCGACGTGATCCCCTCAAGGACTTCTCCGTCCACCGGGATCTTTTCCCCGGGCCTTACCAGTATGATATAGCCCGTTTCGACCTCATCTATCGGCACTTCATATTCCTTGTTGTCTTTTATGACCACTGCGGTCTTTGGCGCAAGTCCGACAAGTTTTTTTATCGCATCAGAGGTCTTGCCCTTTGATACAGCTTCCAGGGATTTGCCCAGAAGGATCAGGGTGATGATCACTCCCGCTGTTTCAAAGTACATATTTTCGACAGCGCCAAAATTGCCTGCCGTTATCTGATATACGGAGTACGCACTGTACAGGACGGCTGCTGAGGTGCCCATTGCGATCAATGAATCCATATTTGGGCTTCTGTTGATGATCGCTTTAAATCCGTCGGTATAAAAATTTTTGCCTGCGACCAGGATCGGCAAAGTCAGCGCGATCTGCAATATCGCATAATTCAGCGGATACTGCATGGGTTCCAGAAATGATGGTATCGGGAAGTTCAGCCACCATATCATCGGCCCCATGGCAATATACAGGAGCGGGACCGCAAAGAAAGCTGAAACGATGAACTTGTCCCACAGTGTCTGAATTTCCTTTTCTTTCTTCAGCTTATCTTCGTCGACCATAGTCTTTTCCGTAAATGAAGACGCGCCATACCCGGCCTTCTCGATTTTTTCAACGATCGAAGATATGCTGACAGTATCGGGGTCAAAGACAACAGTTGCTTTTTCGGTCGCCAGGTTTACTGAAACATGTTCGACGCCGGCCATCTTGCCTACGACCTTTTCTATTCGGGCAGAACATGCAGCACAGTTCATTCCGGTAATTTTTAATATCTCTTTTGCCATCTATCAAACAGTCCTTTCAAAATTACTTGATTTTGTGTCGTTCATTCTCAGTTGCTTGAGCAGCAGGAAGAGCTTTGCTGGCGCTGTTGTATGCTGCTGTCCCCCGGAAGTGCCTTTGGCTTGTCCTTAATGTCATCGTAGACGTATATCTGGCTTCTGATCATTCCCATCCAGCAGCTGAAAGGTATCGTCCCCTTCTTTTTCGGAGTGAACTCAATGATGTTGTCTCCCGGCTCAAGTCTTTTTTCAATACCAAGATCCGGAATAAAGATCCTGTTGTTGCATCCGTTTATAGAGGATCTGTCGGCATAAATGTTCCATTTTACAGGGATCCCCGACTGGACAACGATCGGCGGATAGCCTCCCGGCGAAAGTTCCGTCCTTACCACCTGAACACCGTCTTTTAACTCGGCTGTGGCACCCTGTGCCGAACCGGCCGCGACTGCAGAGGAAGAAAGGAGCCTGGGTATTGCATAGCCTGATAGGGCCATCCCGTTGCTGAACATCATTATTCCTAAGACGACCACCAACACAGCACTTGTTTTGATCATCTTGACCGTATATTTTTTTGTTAAGAGAGAGCTTAAGGTCCCCAGCCCAAACATTAAGGGAACAGTACCCAGACTGAAGATCATCATAGACAGCGCGCCTTTGACAGGATCTCCCGTTGAGAGAGCATAGATCTGCATCGCCTGAAGCGGACCGCAGGGCATAAGCCCGTTGAGAAGTCCCACATAAAACGGCCCCTTACCGCTTTTCTTTTCGGACATTTTCAATCTGAATACTGCGGGGATCTGAAGAGAGATCCTTTTCAGCCAGGGAGAGACATCAAGCATATTCAGCCCCATGATGACCATGAAAATACCGGCAATGACCGCAACGATACCTTTTCCTGTCCCGGAAAAACTGACTACCGAGCCCAGCGCCCCGACCAGTCCCCCAATTACGGTATATGAAAGTACACGTCCGAAGTTATAGAGGAAACTTGGCCTGAAATTTGAAAACCGGCCGCAATTTGTCGTTTTTGATACATTGGCAGTGCATTGCGACAAATTGATGCCGCCGCACATCGCGACGCAATGGACCGACGTCAGCAGTCCGATCACAAAAAGCATACCGTATCCCATGCCTTCCCTGGCTTCGGGGAAAGCATTAAATATATTCGTTACACCCAGTCTGTTTATAATGTAATATACAGCCAGGATGACCAATAGCGTTTTTGCAACATAAAATTTTTCGAAAATGTCGCCACGATCATTTTCCGGCTTTGTCACACCATAGCCAAGATCTTCGATAAACTTTTCGATCGTTTTGATATTTATATTTTTGTTGTCATATGTTATCGTCAGGCTTGAAGTCGGAAAATCTATATCGGCACTAATCACACCCTCTGCCGCATTCAGTGTTTTTTCTATTCTTTTTTTGCAGCTTATACATGTCATTCCGCTAATCTTTACTTTTTTAGTAACCGATCTGTCCATTAAAAAATGCCTCCCTTTTAAGTGCCAGATTTAATGGCACGGAGATCCTATGTAAAACGCGAATGCTGCAATGGCAACAATAAAGATGATCATTAACACCTGTGATTTTGAAATTTTCTCTTTTTTCATATGATCTGTCCCCTGTCTTTTCTTCTGACATGTCTATTACGAAGTAATCCTATCAGAACAATATGTAGAACTTATGTAGAAAAATATTCCGCGAGGCAGATGAACATCTCATTATTATTGATATAATCAAGCTGAAGAGGAGACAACCTCCTGTCGTTGGAGATCAAATGTGCAAAGGAGAGCCAATATGTTTGATTTTATGGAAAAACACATGAAACCTCCTACCATATACGCTGAAGGCACCTCGATCTTTTGGAAAGACGATCATATTTCAAAAAAACTGCTGGAAATCCATCTGGACCCAAATGTGGAACTCGCAAGCAGAAAGCCTGATTTTATAGAACGTTCCCTCAATTGGATCAGTGAAACTGTTCCTGCTACTCAATACCCCAAATTGCTTGACATTGGCTGCGGCCCTGGACTTTACGCCGAAAAGTTTGCCAGGGCAGGTTATGAAGTCATGGGAGTGGACTTTTCAAAACGCTCAATCGAATACGCCGGAAACATCGCAAGAACGCATAAACTCCCTATTACTTACATTTGCGATGATTATCTGAAAATGGAAATACAGACTTTTTTTGATTTTGTGACGCTGATATACTGCGACTATGGAGCCCTGTCGAAAGACAACAGGAAACTGCTGATGAAAAAGGTGTATGACAGATTAAACCTCGGAGGAAAATTCCTGCTTGATGTCTGTTCTGTCAGGCACTATGAATCATTTGAAGAGAAGCAGACATGGGAAATGCACGACGGAGGGTTTTGGAGTGCGGAAAGATACTACTGCTTCAATTTAAACCGAAAGTATCAGGATCATACAACCTTAAACCGGTCAGTTGTAATAACACAGAGCAAAACCAGTATCTATAATATTTGGAATCATTGTTTTACAACGGACAGCCTGATGGCAGAAGCAGCGGAGGCTGGCTTCCGTATGCTCCAAATATACAGCGATGTTGCAGGAAAACCATATTCAGACGATTCAATGACAATAGCCATTCTGCTTGAGAAATAGCTTCTGTTTTTTCTCTGCTGTATTTCTTACAATGATGAGTTCCTTTTGCTTTATGCTTCAGCACACATTCCGGATAAGCCATAGCAACACCTCCATGTTACTCAAATAAGTAGCCCGAGGAAACTACTTACCATAATTTTATGCCTGCCTACACCAACCCCAAATACCTCTCGAAGAATAACAGCAGCTTTTCTATTATGCCTTGTTTCTTTTCTGTTCGGGATCCACCGAACCTTGATACCGGGGGCATGATCTTGTCAATTGCCGTGCCGGTCGTCTTTAGCGTTCCGTCGCGCAGAGCGTTGGCAATGAAACGGCGGGTCTCTTCCGGTTTTAACTTTTCTTCCTCTATCAGCGCGGAGATCTCTTCTTCCTTGCTTTCGTCCAGGAACGTACGCCAGTCATCGTCCACTTTTGACGAGACGTTGATCTGTTCTATGAAACGCTCTATGAGCTCTTTCTTGCTGCGAAGCTCAATACTTGAATTGATGGCTTTGTCTATGGTCGTGAGGATGGTCTTGTCCTTGCAGTTGGACTGCTGGTATTTGGCTACAAGCATGAGGATGTAGTCGATATTTACCTCTATCTGCCGGATCAGTTCGATCTCGAAAACAATATCGTCGTTGATGCTTTCCTTGTCTGCTTCTGAGCCTTTTCTGAATTCCTGGTACATATCTATGTAAACGCTCTGATAGTCCTGGAAGTCCCTTTCTG
>Ga0265294_10007979_pt1 | contig 12452 bp, 12 predicted proteins | sample MunlanPumphouse3_FD_192504 | JGI IMG/M metagenome (GOLD analysis project Ga0265294, IMG submission 192504) | Groundwater microbial communities from a municipal landfill in Southern Ontario, Canada - Pumphouse #3 | ecosystem: Environmental > Aquatic > Deep subsurface > Groundwater | place... | reverse complement strand
TGATAATACTAGAAGCAATAATTGTTTTTTGCAAACACTTTTTGTATTAATTTGCCCCAGTATAATGGCAATAGTTGCCTCGGGATTTTCCCTGTTGTTGCCTCGTAGTTTTTTAATCTGTTTCCATCGCAGCACATGAATCTTTTCAATTTGTATAAATTTTTTTTATAGTTATACGTTGTCTTTATTTTTCTCCTTCTTAAAACCTTTGTTAGAGGTGTTCAGACTTGATTCTATCAATCTGTTGTTCTTTCCCGGGAATAAAAGTAAATGGCAACGATGCGTTAACCTGCCGATCATAGCTACGGTCATCTGTTCATCGTAAAAAACATTTGCCCATCTTGAAAATTCAAGATTAGTATTCAGAATTATCGTTTTCTTTTCATGTATTTCAGATAAAAAATCGAAAAATAACTGCGAGCCGGTTCTATCATATGGGACGTAGCCAAGCTCATCCAGAATAAGTATTGAAGCTTTGTTAAGTTTCTTTAAATATGTTGTTAATACGCCGTTTGTTTTTGCTTCTGAAAGCTGATTTATGAGGCTTGCCGTGCGGAAGAATTTCACAGGGATACCTTTTTTGCATGCCTCTATTCCCAAGCAGATTGAAAGCATTGTTTTACCGGTTCCTGTATTTCCATACATAATCAGATTTTTACCATCTTTATGAAAGTTAAGACCTTTCAGATCATCTAAGTTTGTATCCGATGGATACTGGGTTTCGCTGTCATCAAATTGCGTAAAATCGTATCTTTTTGGAAATGCAGCCGCAGTCATCATTCTGTCTGTTCTGCTATTTTCCCTGCAATCAACTTCTGACTGTAATATTTTGTATAAGTATTCTTGATTGCTCTCAGCGCTAATAGTAAGTGACTTTGCGGCGATATTAGAAGAAAGTCTTAAAAGTTTACAGCATTTGGCTATCTGTTCATTGTAATTGTTCATCTGCTGTGTTTCCTTGCTTTAAAAAAACGTCATATTCTTCTATTTTTGCCGGATTCTGAGTTAAACTCGGTATTGCCGAGTCAAGTTTCAAGAACGGTAATAGTGGGATATCTGAGAGAAGTCTTCTGGAAATAGTTTTAAAACTTTCTGTATCAGATATATTTAGCCTGATAGCCTCTTCTACAGAGCTCAGGGCATTATTGAAACCATATTTTTCTGTTAAAGCGCATAGTATTCTTAATATTTCTCCGCGTTTATGATTATCACAACCATCCATAAAATTCTGTATTTCTTCCGGCATCATATCATATATGCCGCTATTACGAAGGGAACGAGGTTTTCTTGAAATATATGAAAGATAAGGCAACCATTCTATTGAACTTTGTTTATAGCCGCCATACAGTCTTTTATGGGTTATTAGAGACTTCAGATTTGAGTCCAGAATTTCTATAGTTTCTGACGTTTTCTTTACCCATAGTTGAGTTTCAGGAAATCCCGGCGAAACAGAATATGTATAAAGTCGATCTAAAATTATTCTGCCGCACTTATCTGTATAATGCTGTTCATAAGTTGCTGTGTCAAATCTTTTTATAGGCAATGATTTAAAAGATTTCTGCTCCTGAGTAAATCTGTTTACGATACTTTCATCGAATCTGTAATGCAATCTTTCATGATCTGCATCGCATCTGCTAAGGAGCTGCTTATTGAAGTCCTCTATTGACTTGAATTCCGGTATAGGAACTAACATATTTCGACGCAGATAGCCTACTTTGCATTCCACATTGCCCTTTTCATTCCCGGAAGCCGGGTTCATAGTTATTACCTTAAAACCATAATGCTCGCTAAAGCGCAAGAAATGGTCGTTAATTTCTTTTTCATGACGATTTATGAATCGTTTTACGACCGTAGAGGCATTGTCGAACCATATTTCTTTTGGCACTGAATTAACATGTTCGAAGATGCGAGTCAAAGCATCCATCAGACTTTCTTGATTTTCGCTATGTGCAAGCTGAATATATCCAGCATTACTGAATGGAAACGATAAAATTAAATATTTTCCTTTCATCTTTACCCCGTTTTCGATGAAAACCGCTTCACCAAAATCCGCTTGGGCCTCTCCCTCGTGATGTATAAGCGGGATATAACCTTTATTTTTGCTTAACAGCAGTTCTTTTTTCCGCTTTGCAACATATCTTGCTACAAGACGATATGAGCAACAGAATTCTGCTGTTTCATTTATAAGTCTATTATAAACACGTCTAGCTGTATGCCTCTGCTTCCTTGATACATTCTTGTCAGCAACAAGCCAGGCATCTATAATTTCTTTACAATCATCAAGCTTGGGACAGAATATTTTCATTTCTGAAGCCTTTGGCGGTTTGGGACTGAAATCAACCTGATCAAGATATTTAATTATAGTCTTTCGGTCATAATTTGTTTTACGAACTATTTCAGCAACATTCAGACCTTGTTCATAAAACAACTCTCTGATACCATGTATTTTGTCCATTGTGAGCATCTCCTAATTCCCTCCTTGAAGATAATTGCTGCTTACAAAAATCTTACAAGGGTGTTACTGGTGCTTGCAATGGATCCTTTTTTTTCATTTTCTACGGGGCAACAATCTGGAAATTCCTACGGCAACTATTTCCAATTATTGATTTCATTTTCTGGTATTTAAATTTTACAACAAACAACCATTTTTACCATCAACTCGCCAACTGGTTTCGTCAGCGTGTTTAACCTTGGCTTTTCGATATTCGGCAACTAAATATTCGGGTGCTTTTTCAAATATCTTGGATAACCGATTAAATATACCTACTATGGCACCATCACCGACACCAGTAATATTAGAAATACGACCAATAGGAACTCCATGTAAATAATGCATTTCAGCCATATTTGTAATAAGTTGGTTTCCATAAAGACTCTTTTGCATAACACCAGGAATATTGCATTGGAAAGTTTTTTTACAAAAACTACAATGTTTTTTCTGAACCCTATAATAGCGTCTCTCTGCCTTCTTTGGAGGAGATTCTAAAACACTGCGATTTGAGTACGACTTTATTTCAAGTTTTTGTCCGCAATCTGGGCAGTTGGTAAACTCACAGGACACTTCATCATATCTGTCAATTTCACCAGAATTATGGGATTTTCGACCATTACCAGGATGTCCTTTTTTTGCCCCTCGCCTACCTTTTTTAACCTCATCGGTATTTTCTTTAAATGGTAGCTTTGAAGATGGGGTAGAACTACCAAAATACCCTTCTTGCATTGATGATTCTTGATACTTTAGTAGTTTTTTGAGTCGTATATTCTCTTCACGTAATTCATCAATAATTTGTTGCTTATCAAAACACAATGAACAACGATGGTTTACTTTATCTTTGCTTATATTATGGCGTCCCATAAAATTATTATAAGGCTAATTTTAAAAAAGTACAAGCTTCAAAAAAATAATATCCCACTCATAACTGAATCTTTACAAAAAATTTGTACCGCTTTTTAATTTTAATCTAATTATTTGGTGGGTTTACCGTTTTCATACCATTCGACGGCTTCGCTTTCGACTCTTTTGATAAATGGGTCTTTGCCGCGGTTATAGGCATCGAGATTGTATGGGTTTGCCATAGCCAACTCTGATTTCAAACGACTGTATTGCAAGGCCGCATTGCGATTATATGTGAGATAGTCTCTGAAGGCTAAGTGTCTCACAGCTTCATCAGAGCTTCTCAGAAACGCTTGCATTCGGTGTGTCACCACCCCGTCTTCGCTGAGCTTTCTGAAGTATCGGCGGCCGCTGACGCCGTATTCACCAAGGCATTCGTAGTTTGCAACGGCAATTTCGCTTCTTCTTGTATCGAGTTCGTCTAAATCGTGCACAAGCAAAAGCATATCAATAATAGGTCTGGCCGCTACGCCTTCGATTGCGGTGCTGCCAATGTGATGCAACTCATACTCAATTCCGTGCAATACGACGGCCAACACGGCCTTTTCATTTTCAAAATCTTTTTTCCAGTCGGAGCTGAATTCTACAACCTTAACCTTCATAAAAACCCCTCTTTTATTCTTTCAGAAGCTGTTTAAAAGCTCTATGCGCTCTGTCAGAGATTCTTCAGACAAACCGCTTGTTTGTTGGCTTTTCGCAAAAAGCAGCAAACCGGCGATTTCTTTGGCAAACTCGATTGGCCCCTTCCCATTTTGAGATGACTTAATAAAGTGATCAACGAGATCAAGCGAACCGTTCTCAAGCTCGCGTTTTACGGCCGTCAGCAGCAAGTTCGCGTAATGTTCACGCATTTGAGGGTCATCGTGTCTTTTGCGCAGAAAATCCTGTTGGTAATTCTGCGTGAAAGCCTCGATTGCAAAGGCCGCGCTTCGGGGTGCGCGGGCAACATTATTTTTTTCTAGCGCGAAATTCAGTTCGTAAATGAAGCCTGAAACGGGCATGTAAGCAGTGTCGTCGAGTTCTTCGGGAGCTAAGGCCATTATTACAAGGAAAAGGCCATCGTAAGTTGAGTCGCATTCAATGTTTATCTCTCCGATCAGCCTATTTTTGTCGTTTGGGTTAACTTCGAGGTCAAAAAAGCTTATTTTCGGAGGCTTTAGCCCGGCGGTATTTTGTTTTACGGCGGCGATTTTAAAATGCGGGTAATGGCTGTTTATCATGCGTCTATAGCCGCTAAAGCTTACTTTCAGGGTGCCCGCGACATCAGATATATCGGCGAAATATGAATCAGAGCCCCAGACGCTTACAGAATCGTTAATTTTATTGGGGAAAGCCTTCACATAGGCGGTCGGCGGCAAAACAAAATCTTTTAAAGCTCTTTGTCTATACGAGTATTGCCCATTATTAAGCTGTGGGTTATTTATTCTGTTTGCGATCGAAAAATCAACAAAGACATCGGAAAAACTTTTGCCAATAACCTTAAATGCAGAAAGGTAAGCCGGCAAGCTCTTTTCTTTTGTTGCAACAAGAGTTTTGAAAAAATCGGCGCGTAAATTTTCGTTTTGCAAATATCTGTCAACGATGTATTGGTTCCACAAATAAACTTGGCCGTAGTCGGGCATTGGGTTCCATTGGGCCCAGTAATTCAGACTTCGGTCAGACTTTTCTTTTAACAGTTTGTAATGTCCGGGAGGGGGGTAGCCGCATAGCACGGGTGCGATTTGCGAACAGCCCTCGTTTACCCAGGTCGCTTCATTTTTATCATGATTATTATGGATCATGTGCTGAAATTCGTGAGCCACTATTTCGAGGTAATCATCGGCATTCACATCGCTTGGATAAGTGTCTATATATAGAATTTCGCGTTCATTGCTTTTAACTTTGCTATAAGTTTCGAATTCTGATTGAAGCATTTGGTCGCCGGCAAAAAAGTAACCTGCCACGTAACCGTCGTTTGGATTTTTGTATCCGTCTTGAATATCAAGCAAGAGCAGTGTTATTCTTGGATCGCCGTCTAAGCCCGGATTATTTTCAGGGCCAAAATTAGCTGTTGTGATCGGATAAATTTGTTTATCGAATTTGGTTTTTATTCTGTTTAAAGCTTTATCAGAAACCTTTTGTGTGTTTTCTACGAAAATATAGCAATTTTGCCCCACAGCTTGCAAAGTTGCGGCAATTTGTTCGAATTTATTTTCAGCTATATTATTTACCCAGAAAGTTTCTTGAGCCCCTTTTTGTTTAGGCTTTACATTGCGTCTCACTCTGCGGGTTCGAGATTCGTCAACCTGAGGCAATTTGTATTTTTGCGCGAGCAAATGGGTAGCGTCGATACGATTTGCGATATTTGGTTCGGCGGCTTTTGCATCGGCGGTTGCCAGTGCCGCCGCAAGCGTCAGGAATAGGCAGATTTTGCTGTTTATTCTCATTTGTTTCTCCGGATTTGCAAGCATATTATATTTATGCGTCAATTATAACATATAAAAGTCTTAATAATAAGGCAATTTGCAATGAATACAGACCTTTTGATTTGGATAAATATCGAGCGGGCCGCCGAGCGGGAACTTTTTTTTACATTTAGGGCATTCAAATTTCATAAATTTACTTTGCCACACAAGTCCGAATACGAACAACAGCATTATAATGACCAAGCAGATAATAGGCTCAAGCAGCTTCATTCCGACAAAAGCAGTTAAAACAATCAAGAAAAAAATAAACCATAATCGCCGTTTAAGACGGACTAATTTTGCTGTTTCTATTTTATATTCTTCTCTAATTTTCATTTTTACTCTGTTTACGGTTTTAGGTGAATTATATCACAGAATAAACCTTATAAAAGTTGAATTATATGGGAAAAAGTAATAAGATACTGCTGCCGGACTCAAGTTTTTTCCCGACAATTTTCATACTCATATATCGAGCTAACAATGAGTCGTTTCAATGACTTTAGGCTGGGTTTCAAAGATGGTGCCCCCATTGGATTTGGTTACTTAACCGTTTCGTTTGCCTTTGGCATATTAGCATCACAAAAAGGGCTGTCGATTTTTCAAGCGGTGCTTATGTCTGCGACCAATCTTACATCTGCGGGACAATTCGCTGCCCTCGACATTATACACTCAAATTTGAGTTATTATGAATTAGCATTAACGCAGTTCATTTTAAATCTCAGGTATTTTTTAATGTCTTGCGCTCTCTCGCAAAAGCTCGACCCCGAAACCAATTTAAAGCACAGACTTACAGCATCTTTTGGCATCACCGACGAAATATTTGCCATCAACGCATCAAAGCCCGGCAAAGTTTCTGCTTATTATACATATGGTGCCATGAGCATTGCCATACCGGGCTGGACGCTTGGCACATTTTTGGGCGCTTTTTCCGACAACCTAATGAGCGAAAGCTTAAAAAGCGCATTAGGCGTAGCTATATTTGGGATGTTTATCGCTATACTAATTCCGCCTGCCAAGCAAGACAAGAGCATATTGGCCGTGGTGCTCAGCGCGGCATTTTTAGCGTGGCTTTTTAAAGAAGCTCCTCTTTTGTCACAAATATCCTCGGGGTTCGGCATTATAATAATAACAATAGTTGTTTCTGCCGCGGCGGCATATTTATCAACAAAGACCAATTCGCGGGAAAGGAGAGAGCATGCGACCGGGTAACATTTATATATACATAGCGGTTATGGCAACGGTAACCTATTTAATAAGGGCTTTACCTCTCACACTTATTCGCAAAGAAATTAAAAGCCCTTATATTCGTTCTTTTTTACATTTTGTGCCCTACGCCACTCTTTCAGCCATGACTTTTCCGGCAATTTTATACTCGGCAAGAGTTCCGTCTGCAGGCATCGGAGCCCTATTAACAGCCCTAGTTTTGGCTTACAAAGGAAAAAGCCTTTTAACGGTTGCGATCGGGGCCTGCATAGCGGTCTACATAATTGAAGCTGTAGCAGTGTAAAGTTTTGGATTTAAGCTTCTTCGTTTTGCACAAAAATCTCTGCAACTTTTTCTTCGCCTATTTTTGTGAGGTTTTTACCGAGCCCGTAAAAAACCTCTGAACAGTCGAACATTTTTATAAGTGTTTCAACGATGTTCTGTCCTTCTTCTGAGAGGCCATTATTGCAATAACCGATCAAAAAAGAGTCAATCATGAACGGAATACGCGCTACGTCGCTTTTTAAAACTCTCTTAACGTCTTCAATTTCAGCTTTGTCAGAAGAATCTTTGAACTTCAAACATTCTTTTAAGAAACTTTGCTCTAAATCAAGAGTGTTAATCAATACCTTTAAAATCATCAAATCGTTTTCACAAACAGGATTATCTTGTAAAATCACTTTTGCCAAGCCTTTTAGATAAGACTTTCGAAAATTTACATCAAGACTTCTTATTGGGTGCGCCTTCATTTTAAAATTGGTTTTAAGCATAATTAATTTCCCTTCGATGTAAAAAGCTTCAATTTAAAAGTCTGTTCAAATCTTTTCTGATTTTTTTACATTTTTATATAAAAACTGATATAAAATCGGGAAACTACCTCCAGGACATATTTTTAAATGCGATGAACAAACATTATCGCATACCGGAGACACAAACAAGCAGGAAAATAAAAACCTCTCTTAAAACGGTTTTTAACACCCCACCTAAATTAAATACGTTTGAACTTAGAGAAAAGTTTTACAAATAAAAAAAAGAAAAAAAATCATACGGGGTCAAAAAAATTAACCCTATATGATTCTTTATAATGTTTAAAACGTCTTTAAATATGTTCGAACGAAGGAACGGCAGTTTTATCGCAGTCAGGAGATTTTTTAATGTGAACCTTTTTGCTCTTGTAGATACAATCTTCACATACCACAAAACCGCATTTTGAGTTATCACTCAATTTTCCGGTACACCTATAAAGTTTACCCGGCTTTGACTTCTTACAGACCATACAAGTCTGATCTTCATCTATGAAAGTTTCGGGATCGATATCTTTAAAAAGTCTGTGCAACACTTTGTATGCCGCAAACAAAGCCATTGAACCCGGCATACCATTTTTGGTCTTTATGGTAGTATCGGGACTAATAGAGTAAATAGAAGGAAGAACATCAGATAACATTCTTTCGATACCTGCAAGCGTTCCTGTTTTTCCTGCCATTTTAGGAACGATTTGATTGATCAGGTATTGTAAAGATTCGAGGCCGTCAGGTCTTTTTACAAGTTTAATACATTCTTCGCGCATCTGTTCGTTTTCGATTAGGATATCCAAAGCCATGAGTTTTTTTGAAACACTGCCGCGAGGATTTGCTTTTCCGCTTTCCCATCGGTAAACAGTTTTAGGAGAAATTTCAAATATCCTGGCAACGTACTCCTGAGTTATCCCAAGAACTTTTCGCATTTCTAATATTTTTTTTGCTGTATACATAATTCGTCCCCAGTATTACTTTGTCACTTGAGAAAGTATAAACCGCATAATCAATGCGGTCAATAGACAGAGAAAAAAAAATTAGGCCCGGACGTTTGTCTCATAATTATTCATTAATGGCAATTCTATTTTATCAAACCGGACATTCAGAGTTGCATCAAACAACGCAGAAAAGCTCTGCAAGGTCTTTAAAGGGCTCAACCGATCTTTTTAAGATACCATTCATATAGGCTATCAAAACACCGTAATTAGCAATTGGGATATTTTGATCTTGGGCGCATTGCAACCTGTATTTCATTTCTCTTTCGTTTAACATACAGCCCCCACAATGAACAATCATCGAATATTTAGAAAGATCTTCGGGAAATCCTATTCCGCCGGTAAACTCGAAATTTATATTTTTCTGAGTATATTTTTTTATCCAAGCGGGAAGTTTAACCGTTCCAATATCTTCACATTGTCTGTGGTGAGTGCAGCCCTCTGAAATCAATACCGAATCGCCGTCTTTCAGGTGATCCAGGGCCATTGCCCCTTTAATTTGCAAATCTAACTTTCCTTTATATCTGCTAAACAGAATTGAAAAAGAAGTAAGCATTATTTCTTTAGGCGTATCTTTATTAACACTTTCAAATGCCTGGCTGTCCGTAACAACCAATTTAGGTTTTTGCGCAAGCTTAGACAAAGTTTCTTTTAAGGTAGTATCTTTTGTGATAACAGCCATAGCATCTGAATCGAGTATATCTCTTATTGTTTGCTGCTGAGGCAAAATCAAGCGTCCTTTAGGGGCAGAAGAATCTATTGGAACGACGAGAACAACCAAATCACCCGGTTTGAGAATATCACCGATTATTCTTTTATTGTTTGTTTCTTTTACGGCAAGTTTCCCTATTTCTTCTTTTAACTGCTCAATATTTTCGCCTGTTAAGGCGCTCACCGAGATAAACCCCGGCAACAATCCCGGTTTGCACTTAACCAAATCGGCCCTGTTAAAAACTACAATATAAGGTATATTTTTTTCTTTTATGCGGTTTAAAATTTTATTGTCTTCTTCGGCGATACCTATTACGCCGTCGACAACCAAAACTGCGATATCTGTTTTATTCAATACCTGGTAGCTTCTTTGCACTCTCAATTTTCCAAGCTGACCTTCATCGTCTAGGCCGGGAGTGTCTATTATCATGACGGGGCCAAGCGGCAAAAGCTCCATTGTTTTATAAACCGGGTCGGTAGTAGTGCCCTTAACATCAGAAACTATCGCAATATTCTGACCGGTAATTGCATTTATAACGCTTGATTTTCCGGCATTGATGCGGCCGAAAATACCGATATGCAACCGTTCAGCAGCCGGAGTATTGGTTAAACTCATAAAAAACTCCTTATCGGGTTATCAGAATCTAAAGTCTCGTTTTCCGTCTTCAATTTCTTTTAAATGATTAATCGCAATTATTTTAACTTTTTGACTTTTAACTTTTTCGATTTCTTTTTCGATAAGTTTTAAACCCAATTCTTTTGTTTCAGGCGAAGCGTAGTCTGTCAGATACTCTTTTAAAGTCATCAGAGCATTCGGATGGCAGCAATTAATAATTTGTCCGCTCTTGCAAAGGCTCATAAAGCGGTCTCCGGTTCTGCCTTCTCTGTAGCAAGCGGTGCAAAAACTTGGTATATAGCCCATTCCCATTAGCCATTTAACAATTTCGTCCAATGTTCTGGTATCGCTTACATCAAACTGCTCAGACTTATCGTATTCAGGCTCAGGCACGGCATAGCCTCCGACACTGGTCTTAGATCCGCCGCTAATTTGGGAAATTCCGAGATGTAATACTCTTTCACGGCATTGTTGGCTTTCTCTGGTAGAAATAATCATGCCGGTATAAGGGACGGCAATTCTTATACAGGCCACAATTTTCGCAAATACATCGTCGTCTATACCGTTATCGAAGCTTGAAGCGTCGATATCGTCAGCGTGTCGTATTCTGGGAACGCTTATAGTGTGCGGTCCTACTCCAAAGGCGGCTTCGAGATGTTCTGCGTGCATTAAAAGGCCTGCAAACTCGTATCTGTAAAGTTCAAGACCAAATAAAACTCCCAGCCCTACGTCGTCTATTCCCGCTTCCATGGCTCTGTCCATGGCTTCTGTATGGTAGGCATAGTTATGTTTTGGGCCTGTTGGGTGCAATTTTTCATAGCTTTCTTTATGATAAGTTTCTTGGAACAATATGTATGTTCCGATTCCCGCATCTTTGAGTTTTTTATAGTTTTCAACCGTAGTAGCAGCAATATTGACATTTACGCGCCTAATTGCGCCATTTTTATGCTTAATTGAATATATTGTTTTAATGCTTTCCAATATGTATTCTATTGGGTTGTTAACGGGGTCTTCTCCGGCTTCAAGTGCCAGACGCTTGTGGCCCATATCTTGAAGGGCTATTACTTCTTTTTCTATCTCTTCCTGAGTCAGTTTTTTTCTTCTTATAACTTTGTTTTGCGCGTGGTAAGGGCAGTATACGCAGCCATTTACACAGTAGTTTGACAAATATAAAGGAGCAAACATTACAATTCTGTTCCCGTAGAAATCTTTTTTTATCTGCTCAGCAAGCGCATAAATTTCTTCGTTTTTTTCTTTAATATCGCAGTCAAGCAAAACGGCTGCTTCCCTGTAAGAGAGGCCTTTTCTTGCTTTGGCTTTATTGATAATACTATCTATCAGCTCGACATTATGTTTGTTTTTCTGTGCGTATTCGAGCGTTTTAAGAATTTCTTGGTGGTTAATAAATTCTTCTGCTTTTTTTGATTTTGGATCGTATACCATCAGGGACCTTCTTTCTTGGGCTATAGCCCTTTGCAATCGCCTCTTGCCACAACAATTTGATAGCCTATTTTTTGCATTTGCTTTTTAAGATGTTCGAGGCCTTCGGCAGATTCAATTCCGGTATTTATTTTATTATCATATATCAAATATTTTTTTCTGACATCAGCCGGTGAAAGATTGGGCATAATAACATTTGCGCCGGCAAGAATTCCTTTTCTCTGCCGCTTTCGGAGATTGTGCCCAATGCGGTAGTAGCAGGAATCAATAAGTTCGGCAACATGAGTCTCAGTAAACCCAGCATAAAAAGGGTGAGTTCAACCGAGCCGTTTTGTTTATCGGCAAAAGGTGTGTCGTGATGCGAAATAAATGGGCCGATTCCGACCATATGGGGCTTCAAATCTGCCAAAAACAGCATATCTTCTGCCAGATTTTCTGTTGTTTGCCAAGGAGAACCTACCATAAAGCCGCTTCCGACCTGATACCCAATATTTTTCAAATCGTATAAACACTGTTTTCTCGTTTTAAGAGATAATTCAGGCGGATGCAGTTTCGCATAATGTTCATCTACCGCAGTTTCGTGGCGTAGCAGATACCTGTTTGCACCGGCATCATATAATTTTTTATAAGATTCGTATGATTTTTCGCCGAGCGACAAGGTTATTGCGCAATCGTCATATTTTTTTCTGATTTTTTCTATTACAGAGACCAATATATCGTCAGTAATAGCCAAATCTTCGCCGCCTTGCATTACAAATGTTCTAAAACCAAGCTTATAGCCGGCTTCACAAGAGGTTAAAATCTGTTCTTCGTTTAGTCTGTATCTTTGGGCATTTTTGTTGCTTCTTCGTAACC
>Ga0265294_10007978_pt1 | contig 12452 bp, 10 predicted proteins | sample MunlanPumphouse3_FD_192504 | JGI IMG/M metagenome (GOLD analysis project Ga0265294, IMG submission 192504) | Groundwater microbial communities from a municipal landfill in Southern Ontario, Canada - Pumphouse #3 | ecosystem: Environmental > Aquatic > Deep subsurface > Groundwater | place... | reverse complement strand
TCATACTAATGCTGTAGTTAATACCGACAACTCTGTCATAGTAAATAATAATGGAGGAGATACTTTATTTAACTTTGTATTAAACGATCAATTCATTGGAATAAGTTTAAAAAAGAGTGTGCCGGTTACAATTTTACCATATACAAGATATACAGTACAATTAGGGGATTTATTTGGCAATGATATTAATTCAATGGAATTTCAGGTTTTAGGCGAAACTGTAAAATTAGACTTTAATAATCAAAAGCTGCCTTACATAACATTAATGAATATTTTTCATAAACCAACAACTGAACAAAAAGGATTTGCACCTGAACAGTTAACTATTCATTTTCTGATTTTACCAAGTGGCAACAATCATAACTATACATCTACGCTCAGTTATGGAGATGGCTCTCCCGCTGAGATAATAAATTTGAATAATGGCATCAATTCATTTGTTGATTTTGACTGGGATCATCAATACACTCAACCCGGAAAATATACAGTTGTAATTTCAACCGTAGATGAACTTGGAAATAGAAATGAGATTAGCCAAAGTTGTGAATTACAAAATCCTTTAGGCGGCGGACTACCATTAAACTTAGATACAATCTCATTTCCAAAAACATCCATAAGTTTCTCAGCTGACTCCGTAAAATGTGTTTTCAATAATAGTTCCATAAATTATTTATGGGATTTCGATTATAATGGTCAAAGTTTTCATGTTGATAAAATAGGGAAACAAGTTAGTTGGAATTATGATACAGATCCAAATTTGTTTAATAGTCAAAATTACGTTGAACACACAATTGGCTTAATTGCTTCATTGACTAAAAATGGAGTAACGATTAATGATACTGTTTTCCAAACAATTAAATTATTCAACCCTGTTGTGGCAAGATTTAATCCTGTTGCTTCATCAAAGGATATAATTATTGATGTTGATTCATTACCTTACATGTTAAATCTGGACGCTTCTAAATCATTCTCATACAAAGGTGATCCATTACAATATTATTGGAGCATTGATCAAACTTCTATTGGTGAAGGAAAAATTATAAATTATTCTTTACAAACTAACGGTTTACATTCAATTAAACTTCTTGTTACTGATGGAAACTATAATAAAACAAAAAGTGATAAAGTAACGCTAAGTTTCAATGTATCCTATGATCCACAGTGTAAAGTTAACCAACTGGAGTGTTTTTTCGATCAAGACCCCGGTTATGGTAATGGAATACAAGTTCCGACTGTTGTTCCAAATAGTGTTATCAAGGTCAATACAACTATTAATTGCAGTAATTTATCAACAGGATTACATAGATTGTATTTTAGAGCGAAAGACAATCTGGGTAAATGGGGAATTCCACAATCCCAGATTGTAATTGTTCAGCATGTAAATAATTTAAACAGTTTATCAAAGATTGATTATGCAGAATACTTCTTTGATAATGATCCAGGATTAGGTCTCGCAACAAAATTTAATATTACTTTATCTGATAGTTTATTGATTAATGAAACTCTGTTTATTGAAAACCTATCCTTGGGAATTCACACAATAAGTGTAAGGGTTCGCGACGAGTTAGGCAGATGGAGTATACCAGTGGTTGCACAATTTGAAGTAGAAAAAGGAATTGCAACAGATGTAAACTCTTTTTTTACAAATCCGGAAAATAATTATAAAATATATGGAGGACAAGAACGATTAACGATAATTACTCCAAACAATGATTTAATCCGAAAATATCAACTTAAAGTATATACGCTAAATGGAACTTTGATTTTAGACAAACATGTCGTTGGTTCTCAAAAAATCAACATTAACAAGGGATTCTATGTCGTTGATATTATTGACGATTTGCAGGGGAACAAAACAACTCAAAAGATTTTGACATATTAAATTAAATTTCAAATATGTTGCTTTAACAGGAAAAAATATCAAACATGATTAATTTAAAAATTCTCGAATGGAAATTAAACAAATGACTGCTGATTCCTGGACAGATGTAGCCAGAATATATGAAACTGGGATTGCAACAAAAAATGCCACTTTTGAGAGACAAGCACCAGACTGGGATTCATGGAATAATGCGCACAGAAAGGACTGTCGATTGATAGCTTTGATTAAAGATAAGATTGTCGGTTGGGCAGCATTGTCAAATGTCTCCAACAGATGTGTGTATTCCGGTGTAGCTGAGGTTAGCATATATATTGATACAGACTTTCGTGGTAAAGGTATTGGAGATAGATTGATAACGGAGCTAATCAAGGAGTCTGAATCAACTGGGATTTGGACATTGCAAGCTGGAGTTTTTCCGGAAAATACCGGTAGCATTCGATTACATGAAAAACACGGCTTCCGGATAATTGGCAAGAAGGAGCGGATAGGTAAGATGGATGATACTTGGAGAGATGTTTTGCAACTGGAGCGTCGAAGTAAAATTGTCGGAATTGATTAATAAATTGCAGATATCAAAAACACCTGCCACTAACACAACCCAAGCACACCCACCAAAGATCTGCGCACCTTGGCTTATGATTATAAACAATAAAATAATAACTTTGTATTAATCGATACAATTGCTTCATGATTTATGAAAGAAAGAATAGCAGCACAGTTTAAGAGACCAAGCGGACTTTTAGGTAGAATGGTCGGTTTCATTATGAGAAAAGGGAATCGCACCATATATAGATTATTGATAAACAGACTTCATATTGCTGATACAGACCGGGTTTTGGAAATAGGTTTTGGAACAGGCGACGCTATTAAGATTATTGGTGCTCAAAATTGTAAGTGCCAGATTTCTGGAATTGATTTTTCAGAATTAATGTACAAGAAAGCAAGCTTGACTAATAAGAAGCTTATTAAATCGGGACGATTATCACTCTCTTTCGGAGACTTCCTGACACACGATTTTGCTGGAGTGGTCTTTACAAAAATATATTGTATCAATGTGGTCTATTTTTGGGATGATTTGAATATTGGATTTGGTAAGGTTTTCAATGTGTTGAAGGATGAAGGATTGTTTGGCTTTTATATGAACTCATCTGAGGACATGTACAGATCCAAATTGACGCAAACCGATACGTTCAATAAGCACTCGATTGACTACGTAATAATGTGTCTAGAAAATGTAGGATTTAGGGAGATTCAACAATATTATGAATCCGGCAATATCACAAAGGGATATTATATCTATGCAAGAAAAAAAACTGTACCTAACATTGGCTAAGCTAAAGCCATTCGGCGTGCATGCTCTGGCTTATCATTACCATAGTGGACGGATTGAGATTCTATCGACAAATTTCCAGAAAACTATAATTCTGTAGCGAATGCCTAAATTGCCGGCTGATATTTGGAAACAGGAGATTATTACAGATTAGAGAAGAAAGCTTCGGATTCAGTCAACTTCTGTATTTTCAAGTTTAAGTTTATTTTGCGCCTTAAACGGTTTTTCATATTTTGCGGGCATTATTGTTATATAGGATTTTTAAAGACAACTCAATGGGAAAAGTCGCATTAATTATTATTTATAACCATCAATATAATAAAAATATTGATATTCTGGAGCAAATTTACAAAGATAGATTTAGTAACATTTATCACTTGGTACCCTTTTACAATGGCGAAAAACAAAACGTAATTCCTGTTTACGAATGTTCATATTATTTTCAGGGATATATCTCTCAGGGATTCAAACAATACTTCAAAGAAGATTATACTCATTATTTTTTTGTGGCTGATGATTTAATCTTAAATCCAATAATAAATGAACATAACTATTCTGAACAACTTAAGTTAAACTCAAACACCTGTTTTATTCCTGAGTTCATTACTTTGCATGACCAAAGCGAATGGTGGGCAAGAGTTCGTGACGCTTATGATTGGAGCATTAATACTCCTGGGGTTGAAGTTCAAAATCTACTTCCTGATTATGAAGAAGCCATACAGAAATTTCAACAATTTGGTTTTACAATAAAACCGCTTCATTTTAATCAAATTTGGAAAATACCATCTTCATTTAAAGATTGGGTTCAACCTTTTGCTAGTCGGAATATTTTTAAACATGGCATTTTCACTCTTCGATATATTACAAGCAAATTGACGAAAAAAACATATTCTATATCATTTCCAATTATTGGAAGTTATTCTGACATTTTTATTATTAGCTCTGATACCATTAAACAATTTTGTCATTATTGTGGTGTATTTGCAGCTACAAGATTATTTGTAGAGATTGCTTTGCCAACTTCTTTAGTATTATCAGCAAAGGAAATAATAACTGAAAAAGATTTGAAATTACAAGGTAAAGCACTTTGGACAATAGAGGATTACCAAGTGTTAGAAAAATATGGAAATTCATTAAATCAACTGCTCAATGAGTTTCCTGAAAATTATCTATACTTACATCCTATTAAACTATCAAAATGGAGCACGGAATAATGAAAAAATGCATAGTTATAACTTCAATTTTCAAACCAACCGAAGCCGTTTTTTCTTTTTCAAAAATGGAAGATTACCAACTAATTGTTGTTGGAGATAAGAAAACCCCAAAAGATTGGTCTTGCAACAATGTTGATTATATCTCTTTAAAACAACAAGAAACTTCTGACTTTAAATTGGCTCAAATTCTTCCATATAATCACTATTGTAGAAAAATGTTGGGATATTTAAAGGCTATAAAAAATGATGCCGATTATATTGTTGATACTGATGATGATAATATTCCAAAAGATAAATGGTGTTTTCCAGAATTCGAACAGAGATATGATTGTATTTCTGAGAACAAAGGATTTGTCAATATTTATCAACTTTATACAAAACAAAAAATCTGGGCTCGTGGTTTACCATTAAATCTAATTACTACGCAATTTGAACTGGAAAAAGATTTATCGGTTAAAAAATGCAAGGTTGGTATTTGGCAGGGATTAGCAGATGAAGACCCTGATGTAGATGCGATATATCGGTTAACAAATGATACTCCATGCTATTTTGAAGAACGTGAACCAGTTGTCTTAAGCAAAGGTACAATTAGCCCTTTCAATTCACAAAATACAATCATTAGAAAAGAGTTATTTCCATTATTATACTTACCAACCTATGTCACTTTTAGATTCACTGATATTTTACGAGGATTAGTTGCTCAGCCTATAATGTGGTTGTATGGTTATCAACTAGGTTTTATTAATGCAACTGTGATTCAAAAAAGAAATCCTCATGTTTATATGAAAGATTTTATGTCAGAAATCCCAATGTACCAACATAGTGAAAAAGTAATTGAGATTGTAACAAATTCTATTTCAAAGTCTGAAAGCATTGAAACTAATCTTTACAATGCTTATATATCATTGTATAAAGAAAATATCGTTTGTGAGAAGGAAATCAGGACATTGAAAGCTTGGTTGAATGACATAGGAAAAATAATTAACGTTGAATAAGAATAATTCACCCCATTGTTTTTTAAGTTGTTAGGCGCGCAAAACTCTTGATAGCAAGCTTTCTGCAAGGGTGATATGTTCATGCATTCAGCAAATTTACGCTTTTTAAGCGTATTGAAAACTTTGGATTTTCAACCTATTCTCTTTGACCACGGGACAAGCCCCGAGAAATTCTCTTGATTAAAATAGAAAAAGGCCAGCAGGTCATATTAAAGGAGACCGAGAAAAATATGGTGCTGGTTTAAATTGCTCAAATAATTCTTAAATTTGTAGTTCTCTACAGTTTATAAATCTCTTCATTTTGTAAACCATGACACCTGAAATCGCCAGCCGGATTTACGGCATCATTTCCAAAACTTCCTATGTGAAGCTCTTCGAAAAAATACAGAAGAAATCAGTCGAGTACGCCCATATTCGGGCGGAATTTGCATTGGCCGACCGAGAAACCCAAATCGAAATGGACCCTTCGAGAACAATCGTTCACAATGCATTAATTGATTGCATCAAGATTCTGGCGCGGAATATGGGAGCTGCAGGTGAAGATGTTGAGTGGTATAGGTTGCTGCTTAAGGGCGATCGGTATGAGATTGGAAAGTTTGCGTGTTGGGTGCATTGGTATTTGAGTGATGAGGCGTAGCATTTAGCGTTTCGGAAAGAATAACGCAACAGTAAAAATGTTAAAAAAAATAGAATGAATTTATATTTAAATGAATTAGCACCTTGGGAAAGAAAGAGTGAGTACTATCATTCAATTCAACTTGGGCGTGATTTGAATGAACAAACAAAAGCAATCAAGTCTCAATCAAAAGCTATGATTGAATCCCAATTATCTACGGCAAATGACATTATTGCAAGTCAGGATAGAATTCATGAAGGTATAGGTCTACTTTATACTGGTTTGGAAAATATCGAACTAGGCATTGAAAATTTAAAGTCAACATTTGAATGGGGCATTTCAGAGATTTTATGGCAATTTGAACAGAACAGAACAGAAATGAAGAACATTCTGAATGTTTTGATGGAGCCTCTTAATTACCAAGCAAAAGAAAGACGAAAACGTGCAGAAGAAGCTTTTTCAAATGGATGGATTGAGGATGCGGAATTTGAATTTAAAGAATCCGAGAAACTAAACAGGTACGATTTCTCAATACATATAAGTCTTGGATTAATTTATTTATTTCATAAAATAAATAAAAAGGAAGCACTACGATATTTCGAAAATGCTATAAAGTATGCAAGGCCAAAATCAAACTATTATACAAGTTTCGCCTTATTATATAAGGCATTGATAAAATTCGACATAGGTGATACTATCGAAGCGGAAAAATGCTCAGAAGAAGCAATTAAGATTTCACCAGATTTTACAGAGGCATATTATCAAAATGCTCAGTATAATGCTCAATTGCATAATTATGAAAAGAGTATTTTGTACTTAAAACACGTCATTACAATTCAACCGCTTTACTGCTTGAAAGCAAATAATGATCCTTTATTTGATTCAATTCGAATGTATGTAAACTATATGTTCAATAATCATAGAATCTCAGAAGGAAATAAAGCAAAAGAAAAATACGGTGAATTGTTAACTATTTACAAGAAGCTTTATTCATTTCTAAATGAATATAAGGTCAAGGATTTTATCAATGATCAACTTTTTGAAAATTTAAAATTGCAAAGTAAAGAATTGAAAGATATGCAGAAAAGAATTGAAAGAAACAGCTATTTTGATTCTTATGAAATAAACCATACCTACGCCCCGTTATTACAGGATAAGCAAAGAAACATATGTACAACGATTGAAAAAGACATTTTGCGTTTAATTGAACAACACAAAAAAGGCCATGCAGTAATCGTCGACAATATTAATAGCCAAAAGGAAAATCATTATTCCAATCTGTCATCATTAATAGATGATTCATTTACACATTTATATTGGGGATCATTTATAGTTCCAGCAATAATGATATTAATTATCGGTGAAGGTTCTGATAAATTATTAGCTCTTCTCTTTTTGGTACCCTATTTATCTCAGTTGTTATCGATTGGATTGGTTTGGTTATCCTTTTTTGATTCAAGATATATCAATGATAGAGAAGTGAGAATTATGGCATGGAGTATACTAATTTATCTATTTTTGTCAATATGTTATTATTTATTTAACAGAGCACAAAAAAAATCACATTTTTCCAAATTTGTTTTTACACAAAAAAAGAAAATAATAGCTGTTGAAAATTATGAAAATGTATTAACTTCAATTCTAAAGGACTTTAAAAATGAGTTTAATTTTTCGAGTAAAAATTAATTGAAGAGTATATTGTGTTTTGAGTGAAAGGAAGAAAATGAATTTGTTATGACTGATATTGAAGTTGTCAAAGCATTTCTGGAGAACAGAAAGAGGAAAGACCGACTAATTCTGCTTGGTTCAAAATTCCAAAATGCTGATTTCTCAGGATATGATCTCCACGAATCTGACCTGAGGGATGCTGATTTTAGTCATGCCATAATGCGAAATATTGACTTGAATCGATCAAATCTGAGGGGTGCCTGCTTTGATGATGCAGACATGTCTGGTGCCATTCTGAACCGAGCACATCTGTATGGTGCTAGTTTCAAAAATACCAACTTGAAAGGTGCACATTTCGAGTATGCCAAGCTGATAGGCGTAAATCTATCAACTGCAAAATTGATGGGTTGTGACTTTTATCGGGCTGACTTATCGTATTCATTTTGTAGAGGAAACTTAGTGGATTACGTAAATTTCACCGAAGCCAATTTGTCAAATTCCGACTTTTCGAACTCGGACCTTTCCGATTCCAACTTAAGCTCTGCAAAGCTTGTTTATGCCAATTTTTCGAAGTCGATTTTAAACAAAGCTCTTTTTATCGGAGCTGACCTTAATAACACAAATCTGGAAGAAGCATACAGCTTATTTGCAGATTTTACGAATGCGGACATGACAAGGGTCAATATGAATAATGCTAGTTTTAGGGGTTCTGATATGAAGGATACGATCATGATCCATGCTAAGCTGGGTGGTGCTAAGCTGACAAATGTAAATTTGAATGGGGCAATAATGCAGGGTGCTGATTTGTATGGAACAAAGTTGTATGGAGCTGATTTGACGGGAGCGGATATTGATGGGGCGTGGGATGTGGAGGATTTGAAGAATGAGTTTTAGAGTTAAAGAATAGCTTATTAATCATACATTTACACAATCAGAGAGGATGTTTGGAATTTCAACAAGGAGCAAAATGACTTATTGAGAGAAATGAATAAAAAAACTGGAAAATTAAAGAACAAAATATAAGGAGTTTAAAATGCAAAACAAAAAATTAGTATTGAGTGCAGTTTTCTTATTATGTATAGGACTTTCTGGACTACAAGCACAAAAAGCCCTATACTTAAAAGAGAAATCAGGAGCACAAACCTCTTTTACCTTGAACGACCTTAGGAAATTAACTTTTCCCGCAGGCAGTATGATGGTCAATAAAACCGATGGTTCCACGAGTACCTATGTGCTAAGTGATATCCGCTCCCTGAATTTCAGTGACCTCATCAATCATGTTTCACTGATTTACAAAAAGGAATGCAACAACCTGACACTCTATCCCAATCCTGTAATCGACCAACTGCATATTATTTATGAGACATTTAAAGAAGGAAGCGTACAAGTAGAAATCATTGATTTTCAGGCTCGGATTCTATATCAACAAACCATCCTCTGTCAAGTTGGCACAAATCAAGCCACTATCCCGGTCACTCAATTACAGAGAGGGCTGTATCTCTTCAGTCTTAAAAACGGGAACAACGTTGAAATCATTAAATTTTTAAAAGACTAAGCGATAAGGAGGAAATGCAATGAAAACAATAGTTACAATTATCTTAGCGATATTCTTAATAGGTAATCTTGCCACAGCACAAGATACCTTGTATATTTACAAATCTGGTTCAGTGGTAACTAAACGTGCTATAAGCGACATCGATAGTGTTATTTTTTACAAAGCCTTGAACCCAGTCACTGTAACCGACATTGATGATAATGTATATCATACCGTAACCATAGGTACTCAGGTGTGGATGGTTGAAAACCTGAAAACGACGAAATACAACGATGGCACATCCATACCTTTAGTTAGTGACGGCACAGCATGGTCTAATCTTGCAACTCCAGGCTACTGTTTTTACAACAATGATGCTGCTAATAAAAGCACCTATGGTGCATTATACAATTGGTTCACAGTAAATACAAATAAACTTGCTCCCACCGGCTGGCATGTACCTACTGATGCCGAATGGACCACGCTTGAAAACTATCTTATTGCGAATGGCTTTAATTACGATGGCACAACCACCGGTAATAAAATAGCTAAATCCATGGCTGCTACATCAATCTGGTCTACCTCAATAAACACAGGCACTATCGGCCATGATTTAACAAAAAATAACAGTAGCGGTTTTACAGGTTTTCCTGGTGGTTTCCGCACCTTCAATGGTGCTTTCGGCGACGTTAGTTACGGCGGTTACTGGTGGAGTTCTACGGAAAGCAGTGCAGGAAACGCCTGGATTCGCATTCTGTACTACTACGATAGCAATGTTTACAGACTCGACAACGGTGAGAAATATGGGTTTTCTGTCCGTTGTCTCCAGAATTATTAATTTGTTGACTATTTGAAGAAATCTGTATAAAAGATAAAGATTAAATAAAATACCCTATGCTTAACATCATCCAAGCCACACTCACCTTCAGCGTGCGCGCTCCGGCTTACCATTAGACGTCATGCTAAAATGACATCATTGCAAGTAACGAATTTTTTGAACGAACATTTAGAAAAATAATTAGAGTGCTTTTTAATTCATTAAACTTTGCAATTTTTTTCCCAATAGTATTTATAATCTATTGGGGATTTTTAAAAAATAGTTTAAAATATCAAAACTTGTTATTATTAGTCTCAAGTTGTTTTTTCTATGCATGTTGGGATTGGCGTTTCTTGTTTTTGTTATTTGCGTCAATTGTTTTAGTGTATTTTTCAGGTAGATTCATGGGGTCAGCAAAAAGCCAGAAGATCCGAAAAGTTTGGCTTTTAGTGAGTGTTATCTTTAGCTTAGGTCTTCTAGGAGTTTTCAAATATTATCATTTCTTTACAAGTTCATTCACGGATTTATTATCAACTTTTGGAATACAGATTAATACATGGTCACTAAAAGTGGTATTACCTGTTGGCATTTCATTTTATACATTTCATGGTTTATCATACATCATCGATTTATATAATAGAAAAATTGAAGAAGAAAAAGATTTTGTCAATTATGCAGTTTTTGTAAGCTTCTTTCCATTACTCATAGCCGGACCAATTGAAAGGGCTACGCATTTATTACCTCAAATCAAGAAACCAAGAATATTTGAATATACTAAAGCAGTAGATGGAGTAAGACAAATCCTATGGGGGTTGTTTAAGAAAATTGTTATTGCTGACAATTGCGCTGAATTTGCAAATTTAATTTTTAACAATTCTGCAAATTATTCCGGAAGTACGCTCTTTCTCGGTGCTATATTCTTCACTTTTCAAATATATTGTGATTTTTCCGGATATTCAGATATTGCCTTGGGCACTGCACGACTTTTAGGAATAGAATTATTACGAAACTTTGCATTCCCTTATTTTGCTAGAGATATTGCAGAATTTTGGAGGCGTTGGCATATTTCTTTGACAACATGGTTTCGTGATTATGTATATATTCCCTTAGGCGGTAGTCGTTGTTCTAAAGCAATGGTTGTACGAAACACTCTGATTATTTTTTTGGTTAGCGGATTTTGGCATGGAGCCAACTGGACATTTATTATATGGGGTATCTATCATGCCTTGCTATTCCTTCCATTAATACTAATGAACAAAAATAGAAAACATATAAATTCCGTTTCGGAAGGAAGAAGAATACCCCAACTTAAAGAGATTATTCAAATGAGTACCACTTTCTTCTTAGTTGTAATTGGCTGGATATTTTTTAGGGCAGACAGCATTGGACATGCTTTTAATTATATTTCTGAGATCATATCACCTTCATTATTTACAATCCCGAAATTTGCAGGTATGGGTAAAGCATTAACGACTAGTATACTTGTCTGCATTTTTATGATTATTGAATGGTTAGGAAGAGAGCAACAATATGCTATTGCCCGGTTGGGACTTAAATGGAAACGACCGGTAAGATATGCAATGTATTATGCAATTATCGTTGCAATATTTTGGTTCGGAGGAAAAGAACAACAATTTATATATTTTCAATTCTAAAAATGAGAAAATTTATATTTAAAACCATCTTGCTACTAATTCCTATTTTGCTTACTGCAATTTGTATGGAAATTTTGTTAAGACGGATACCCAATGATTATAAATACAAAAGAGATTATTTGGATGCTCATTCTAATGAAATTGAAACATTAATTTTAGGCAGTTCTCATTCATTTTACGGAATCGACCCCAATTATTTTTCGAGCAAAACTTTTAATGCAAGTCACATATCTCAATCGTTGGATTATGACCTTAGAATATTGATGAAATATCAATTCAAGTTTAAAAATCTAAGGAATATTATTTTGCCGATTTCATATTTTACGTTTTGGGAAAAACTTGGAGACAGTCCTGAATCATGGAGAATTAAGAATTATACAATATATTATGGCATGAGGACATCGAGTTCATTTGCTGATTATACTGAGATTTTTAGTAACCAGTTTAAAGTCAATTATATTCGGTTGGAATCATATTATATTAAAGGCAATTCAAATATAAGTTGTAATAAATTAGGCTGGGGAACCACCTATAAATCAGAAGATGCTAAAGATTTAGTTGAGACTGGAAAAGCAGCAGCTTTAAGGCATACTATAAAGGATATAAATGATAAAAAAGATCAGTTAATATATAATGAAAATGTATCAACGTTAAAATCGCTAATTCTTTGGTGTAGAAATAGAAAAATAAAGCTCATTATTTTTACACCTCCTGCGTTTGAGACATATCGTAATAATTTAA
>Ga0265294_10007976_pt1 | contig 12455 bp, 7 predicted proteins | sample MunlanPumphouse3_FD_192504 | JGI IMG/M metagenome (GOLD analysis project Ga0265294, IMG submission 192504) | Groundwater microbial communities from a municipal landfill in Southern Ontario, Canada - Pumphouse #3 | ecosystem: Environmental > Aquatic > Deep subsurface > Groundwater | place... | reverse complement strand
AGTAAACGGCGGGTACTGGTACAAGCAGGCGCAGGAGGCTCTACGGTCACAGGCTGGCACACAGGTCTCCCCGGCTGAGGAGCAGGCAATCCTGAAGAATTTTGAACAGGCCCTGGCCCTCTCTCCTGTCACAGGCACCTGGTGGCGTCATCTGGGCAGCCGATACGCCTTGATGGGGTACCGGGAACGGAAGGCCCGGGCCACATGGCTCTACAAAGCCGACCAGGCCTACGCCCTGGCCGAGCACTACCAGCCAGAGGATGCCCGCACCCTGTACACCTGCGCCCGATACTGGATCTGGCGCAGCACCCTGGAATCACCGGCCGGAAAAACGTACCTGATGTCCCCAGAGAACCCTCTCGTCCCATCACTCCCCTCCACACAGGCAGAGCAGCTGAAAACATCCCGCACCCTTTTCCGCAAAAGCCTCACCCTGCAAACAAAAACCTGGAAAGAATCCGTATACTACGTGGCCACCCTCTACCCCGATCCCAAGATCATTCTGTCCATCATCCCCCCCCAAAACACCCAAATCAAAGCACAAGTGGAGAAATGGATAAAAAACGGTTTTAGGTTTTAAGGACGGTGTTAAGGACGGTGTTAAGGACGGTTTTAGGTGTTAGGTTTTAGGTTTTAAGTGTTAGGTTTTAGGTGTTAGGTTTTAGGTGTTAGGTTTTAAGTTTTAGGTTTTAGGTGTTAGGTTTCCGGGGAGCAATGACGATTGTGCCCGGATGCCACGTCCCTGCCCCAAAGCGGCGGCGCAGGAGCGGACGCCCTCCAGTTTCGGGTTTTCCTTCGCGTGCCTTCGTGTTCTTCGCGGTTAAAAACGGTTTTAGGTTTTAAGGACGGTTTTAGGTTTTAGGTGTTAGGTTTTAGGTTTCCGGGGAGCAATGGCAAGCGTCACCAGATGCAACGTCCCTGCCCCAAAGCGGCTTACTTTGCGGTGGAAAACGATTTTAGGTTTTTCTCCTTGCTCCTTTCTCCTTGCTCCTTGCTCCTGTCTCCTTGCTCCTTTCTCCTTGCTCCTTGCTCCTTGCTCCCTTCCTTCCCCCTCTCTTTCTTACCTGCTGGGAGAGGATGGTTCATCATCTTCATCTTCATCTTCATCATCCGCGGGGGCGACCACTTCATCCGTGGCGGTCTCAACCACAGTCTCGGCGGCTTCTGCTGCTGTAACCGCTTCCGTGACCGTCTCAGTCACCGCTTCAGACACAGACTCGGCAACGCTTTCAGGGGCAGCTTCCACAGCCGCGGAAGTTGCAGCATCACCCACAGCAGCAGCCTGATCCGCAGGAGCAGCGCTCACAGCAGCAGAAGAAACAGAAGAAGCCACGGCAGCAGCCTGGGCTGCAGGAACAGCTAAAACAGCGGCACGAGTCACGGAAGAAGCCACGGCCACAGCCTGAGCGGCAGGAACAGCTTTTACAGCAGCAATGGTTGCTGCAGCGGACACGGCAACGGCCTGGTCTGCAGGAACAGAGCTCATAGCGGCGGTCATAACAGCTGATGCCATATCGCCTTCCTGACCGGCAACAACATTATCCATGGCAGTGGTCATCATCTCGGCGACCATCTCACCATACTCAGCCCCAGACAACGCCGATTGCCCCTGAAGAGCCGAAGCAATCAACTGCTGAACCAGCTCCAGATTTCCTGCACGCGCAGCAACTGCAATCTGAGTTTTGGAAGCAGCAAGGGCCTCCGTATTCACAGCAGCCTGAGCAAGGCCGCCCATACAGAACATCAATGCCATGACATATACACCCATGCGTACCATCTTCATTTTCATACCATTTCCCCCACCTGACATCACGTGTTATACACAATGAACCCACAACCAACCGGCCCAGACCGGAATATTCATATAATAGAACATATACAGCAAAACATATACGGCTGAAATTGTTATACAAAAAGTTATACTTCGAGCAAAATGGAAAGTTATCTTTTTTTCATACATCTTTCAAGCATTAGTTTGATGATTTAAGGACGGTTTTAAGGACGGTTTTAGGTTTTAGGTTTTAGGTGTTAGGTTTTTGGTTTTAGGTGTTAGGTTTTTGGTTTTTGGTTTTAAGTTTTAGGTGTTAGGTTTTAGGTTTCCGGGGAACGCGGTGGAAAACGGCTTTAGGTTTTTCTCCTTGCTCCTTGCTCCTTTCTCCTTTTCTCCTTTCTCCCGTCTCCCGTCTCTGCGTCTCTAGCAAAGCGGGCGGTGAATTTTTCCCTAAAACCAAGGCCCCGACGCTCTCCCCACGGCTTCCGCCATGGCGGTTTCCATCCACGACGGCGGGGTTTGGCGGAAGCCCCTAAAACGTATCCCGCTGTTATCTCCTGCCACCCACACCCGCACCTGCCAGGGGGCGAAGGATGCCTGTACCGTGCCCTTCCGGACGACGGTGGCAGCGTTGTCAAAGGGAGCGTGGACAGCGTCCAGACCTTGGGGGAGACCGCGGATCAGGCCCGTCACCGGGCGGTCGGTGACATTGACGGCCAGGATCAGAGTTCTGCCCGCGTTGCTGATCATCCCCACCTGCAGGGCGGGGCGGCCTTGGGCGTCAGACTGGAAAGGCGAGGTCATGGTGACGGGCAAGCGAAGCACCGGGCTCCCGCTCAGAAGCCAGGGTTCCATGCTGCGGATCTGTAAACCCAGATCACACACATCCCGCCACCCTTCAGGCTGCTTTTTGATGCTGGAATACGTATAGTAGAGAATCCCCCGGGCCCCGTGGATAAGGGCCAGGGTGGTCAGACAGCGCATCTGCTCATAGGAGGGAAACTCCGGCCAGCCGTGGCGGGCCATCTTCTCCCCCCCAAAGGCCTGGATAATGGCCCAGATCTCCTTGCCGTCTCCGGCCAGCTCCCGGGCCTCATCCATGGAATCGGACAACCAGGTCATGGGCATGGAGGGGATGGGATACTGATCCATCATGAACACATCGGAGGCATCCCTGTAGTCAGCAACACATTGGGGCCTGACATTGGCCATGATCCCCGGCGTATCCGGCCACAGGGCGTGCAAGTGTTCCCGGTGGTTGCGCAGCATCAAGGGATCAACCGACCGAAGCTCCGGTTCATCATCGATATAAAAACGATCCTTTGGACCAAACCCCACCCCGGCCGCCCGAAATTTTTCCGCAACCCCGGCCAGCTTTGCCCCATCATGGGGCATACGCACAAAACACGAAAGCCCCGCCCAATGGGCCCGAACCACTCCGGAAACCGTACTCCCCACAGACACCAGATTAAAAGGAGACGCCGCAATGTCCCCCAAATCCTCAACGGAGGTCCCATACAACCCTAAAGGGAAGGACGGTTTGAGGTCACAGGTTTTAGGTTTTAAAAAACGACCTCCGACCTCCGATCTCCCGCTTCCCCCTTCGCGTCCCTTGGCGGTGAAAAACGGTTTGAGGTCACAGGTTTTAGGTTTTAGGAAAAGACCTCCGACCTCCGATCTCCGATCTCCCCCTTCGCGTCCCTTGGCGGTGAAAAACGGTTTGAGGTCACAGGTTTTAGGTTTTAGGAAAAGACCTCCGACCTTCGCCTTCCCGTCTCCCGCCTCCCATTCTCCAGTCTCCCTATTTTTCCCTTCGCGTCCCTTGGCGCCCTTCGCGGTGAAAGCCGTTTCTAGTTTTTCGTTGGTAGTTTTTCGTTCTTCCTTTCGCATGTTTCGCGTATTTCGTTGGCCAATGCCTTTCTTCTCCAGACACGGATTCCTAAACCAGAAGGACGTAGGAAACCCATTCTCCAGCACGACGGTCCCTTCCCCGGAGATATCCCCGGAATTGACCGTCAGCCGCACCTTGTGATCATATTTGGGAAACCACACCTGATCCAGCAAAAACGAATGCCCCAGCACCGTCACCCGAGGATACATCCGGTTCACGGCCCGCTTGCGCACAATTTCCACAGAAAACACATAGTCCGTAGAGGCCTCGATCCCAGCCACCGTACACGACCAGGTCCCGGCCCGGTCATCACCGCCAGTGATCCGCAGAAACCGCCCGTTCCTCCTGGGCGCAGAACCTACCCCGAAATGGCTCTTGGTAACCCCAGGAACCGAACACTCCCCATGCACCCACCCGACGGGGCTGTCCCCGTCCATGAGAGAAAAGTCAGCATTGGGAATGAGATTGGCAGAGGCAAAAGAAGACCAGAGAAGGACAAGAAGCGACACAAGAAAAAGAGAAGTAATTTTTTGCATAGGAAGAAGATATAAGGGGCTAAGGATTAAAGGAAAAACATTAGACGCCCGTTCGCAGGCTCTCTCGACATCCGGGGACAACTACGAACAACGCAGACAAAAACCGCAGACGACTCAGACTTCTTCCCGGCGGACAGTCGCCGGAAAGAAAGTGTCACCACTCCGTGGAGTTCAATGCTCCAGTCCCAGTCAGTGCCAGATCACCCCATTATGACAATCAACAACACCGTCAATCATAACGTGCGCAACAACGACGCTTTTCCCACGGCGTCTGTCCGCCGGGGGAAAGATCTTCTCGTCTGCGTGCCGTTGTCTGCGAGTTTCGCCCTTGTCTGCGAAGGTCGAGCGCAGCGGGCGTCTAAATCGCCTTTGTTCTTTTTCTTTTAAAACTATTAGACGCCCGTTCGCAAGCTCACTCGACATCCGAGGACAACTACGAACAACGCAGACAAAAAAACGCAGACAACTCAAACTTCTTCCCGGCGGACGGTCGCCGGAAAGAAAGTATTACCACTTCGTGGATTTAAAAACTCCATTCAGTGCCAAATCATCCCAGCAGGACAATTACCAACACTCTCAATTCACAACGTGCGTAACAACGACTCTTTTCCCCCGGCGATTGTCCGCCGGAGGAAAATCTTCTCGTCTGCGTTTCCCCGTCTGCGGTGTTCGTCCTTGTCCCCGGATGTCGAGCGAGCTTGCGAACGGGCGTTTAATGGCCTTTGGTTGTGCCATCCTGAAAATTATTTACAATGCGTTTAATTTGAGCCTTCGGAATCTTAAAATTGATCAACAATCCAATGGGAAAACGGGTCGCTGTGAGATAGTTCAACAACTGCGCAGCATGACAGCGATCCAGAGATTCAACAACCTTCAATTCCAGAATAACCTTATTCTCGACGATGATGTCGGCATAATACTCTCCAACGACCTCATCCTTGTAATAAACATTGATGGGAACCTGACTCTGGGCGTTGAGACCACGTTTTCGGAGCTCCACCAGAAGAGAATTTTCATAGACCTTCTCAAGAAATCCCTTTTTCATAATCCGGTTGACCTCATAAACCGCGCCGTTGATCATGTACGTCATCTCATTCAGATCCACGATAATCCACTCCCTCGACATTCAAAAAAACATGAGACGCCCGTTCGCAAGCTCACTCGACATCCGAGGACAACTACGAACACCGCAGACAAAAACCGCAGACGACTCAGACTTCTTCCCGGCGGACGGTCGCCGGAAAGAAAGTGTCACCACTTCGTGGAGTTCAATGTTCCAGTCCCAGTCAGTGCCAGATCACCCCATTATGACAATCAACAACACCGTCAATCATAACGTGCGTAACAACGACGCTTTTCCCACGGCGTCTGTCCGCCGGGGGAAAGATCTTCTCGTCTGCGTTTCCCTGTCTGCGAGTTTCGTCCTTGTCCCAGGATGTCGAGCGCAGCGGGCGTCTAAAGTCTTTTTTTAAAACCATGAGACGCCCGTTCGCAGGCTCTCTCGACATCCGGGGACAACTACGAACAACGCAGACAAAAACCGCAGACGACTCAGACTTCTTCCCGGCGGACAGTCGCCGGAAAGAAAGTGTCACCACTCCGTGGAGTTCAATGCTCCAGTCCCAGTCAGTGCCAGATCACCCCATTATGACAATCAACAACACCGTCAATCATAACGTGCGCAACAACGACGCTTTTCCCACGGCGTCTGTCCGCCGGGGGAAAGATCTTCTCGTCTGCGTGCCGTTGTCTGCGAGTTTCGCCCTTGTCTGCGAAGGTCGAGCGCAGCGGGCGTCTAAATCGCCTTTGTTCTTTTTCTTTTAAAACTATTAGACGCCCGTTCGCAAGCTCACTCGACATCCGAGGACAACTACGAACAACGCAGACAAAAAAACGCAGACAACTCAAACTTCTTCCCGGCGGACGGTCGCCGGAAAGAAAGTATTACCACTTCGTGGATTTAAAAACTCCATTCAGTGCCAAATCATCCCAGCAGGACAATTACCAACACTCTCAATTCACAACGTGCGTAACAACGACTCTTTTCCCCCGGCGATTGTCCGCCGGAGGAAAATCTTCTCGTCTGCGTTTCCCCGTCTGCGGTGTTCGTCCTTGTCCCCGGATGTCGAGCGAGCTTGCGAACGGGCGTTTAATGGCCTTTGGTTGTGCCATCCTGAAAATTATTTACAATGCGTTTAATTTGAGCCTTCGGAATCTTAAAATTGATCAACAATCCAATGGGAAAACGGGTCGCTGTGAGATAGTTCAACAACTGCGCAGCATGACAGCGATCCAGAGATTCAACAACCTTCAATTCCAGAATAACCTTATTCTCGACGATGATGTCGGCATAATACTCTCCAACGACCTCATCCTTGTAATAAACATTGATGGGAACCTGACTCTGGGCGTTGAGACCACGTTTTCGGAGCTCCACCAGAAGAGAATTTTCATAGACCTTCTCAAGAAATCCCTTTTTCATAATCCGGTTGACCTCATAAACCGCGCCGTTGATCATGTACGTCATCTCATTCAGATCCACGATAATCCACTCCCTCGACATTCAAAAAAACATGAGACGCCCGTTCGCAAGCTCACTCGACATCCGAGGACAACTACGAACACCGCAGACAAAAACCGCAGACGACTCAGACTTCTTCCCGGCGGACGGTCGCCGGAAAGAAAGTGTCACCACTTCGTGGAGTTCAATGTTCCAGTCCCAGTCAGTGCCAGATCACCCCATTATGACAATCAACAACACCGTCAATCATAACGTGCGTAACAACGACGCTTTTCCCACGGCGTCTGTCCGCCGGGGGAAAGATCTTCTCGTCTGCGTTTCCCTGTCTGCGAGTAAAGTGAATGCTTAGCGAACTTGCGAGGTTAGCAGACCTTACACTTTAGTGTTCGTCCTTGTCCCAGGATGTCTAGCGCAGCGGGCGTCTCATGCCTTTAGTTTTTATGCAATAACCGCCACCCTCTGCTTTCCATACTTCCAGCCACCCCCAGCCCTAAGATAGCGGCCAGGGTCACTCCGTTGGCTGGCATGTGGAGGCTGAAGTCTAAGAGGCTGTGGATGCCTGCTGCTGTCAATGCTCCGAGCACGCCCAGGGTGATGCCCATGGTCAACGTAGATGAGGTATGCCGCCAGCGTTGTATCAGGAAGATGAACAAGGCTAGATATCCCCCCAGCACACAGCAAAAACCCGGGATGCCCGTTTCCGCCATGATTTCCAGCCAGTCGTTGTGGAGGTGGTCTGTGAAGTGGTAGGGTTTATCGTGGGGAGGATAGGCAGGGAGGACCTCTTCGGTGGTGCCAAGGCCCGTGCCTGTGAGGGGGTAGTCTCGGATCATCTGCAGCCCCTGGCCCCAGAAGATCCAGCGGGCATCGCGGTCCAGCTGAAATTTTTCCATGTGCTGCCACCGCTGGATCACCGGAGCCAGTCCGATCTGGGCGCCGTAGATGCCTGCCAGGGCAATGGCTCCTAAAAGAAGCAGGGCAAATCCCCGCCGCCGGGTGCGCAGCCAGACCAGCCCCGCCATGACGGCAAAGCTCCCCCCCATGGCCAGGACAGCGGCCCGGGACCCCGTGAGGACGCAGACAGCCATCATGATCGCCGTGAAAAACACCAGCAACCCGGTCTTCTGCGCCTTTGCCCCGGGCTCGATGGCCACATCCACCATGCGTCTGAACAGGGAACGGGTGTCCCGGGCCGCATGCTCTTCCCCGGGCCGGAACCGTGCTCGATAGATATAGCCCAGGGCCAGAGGGATGATGAGATTCAGGTAGAACCCGAAATGGTCAGGATTGATAAAGGTCCCGCACACCCGAAACGATCCCCGCTGCCATTGGTGCTTCCACCAGAGAATATGATCATGGCCGCTCAGGTTCTCAAAGAGTCCGTACAGAGCCAGACAGGCTCCCAGAATGATAAGCACCCGGGTCAGGCGGATGACATACTCCCGTTTCCCGAACACCTGGGCCGTGAGCTGGAAGACCAGAACAAACACAATCCCCTGCACCCAAGCCAGGCGCGTGGCATGCACCACCAGGGAAAGAGGCTTCCAGCCAGAAGGCCACCCCACCGTCTGAAAAAACCCCTGCCACACCGCCGCCCCCTGAGGACTGACCCACTCCATCACAGAAAGAGGCAGGGGCACCATCTGCATCCCGACCCAAAGAAAAAACCCCAGCACAAACCCGTCAACCGGCGTCCGAACCCAGGAGAACTCGCTCCCGCGCAGATCCCCGGCCACCCACACCAGCCCTGCCGCGAGCACCAGAAGATTAAGAATGGAATACGCCCACACATGCACCGACCCGAAAGGAATGGGAGCGAAAATGAGGGCGATGATCAGGAGTGTGCGGATGGTGGAATGGGATTTTTTAGACATGAATGAGGTTTTAGGTTTTAGGTTTTAGGTTCCTTCCTGTCTCCCTTCGCGTTCCTTCGCGCCCTTCGCGGTGAAAGACGGTTTTAGGTGTTAGGTGTTAGGTGTTAGGTGTTAGGTTCCTTCTCCTGTCTCCCGTCTCCCTCTCCCCACAGCATCTATCCACAGCACTGCACGCTCCTGGTTTTTGCAGCACGCAGGCGCATTCTCGGGCGTCGTATTCCGGGACGATCTCCTGCATTTTATCTTTGATTTTTTTCATATCATACTCTTTGGCCAGGGCCACCAGCTCATTGAGCTGTCTTTCCAGCCGTTCCCGGAAACCCGGGGAAAGGACATCCGCCGTGTCCGACTCCGGGCGCAGGACCATGATCTTGTCATGGGGGGTGGGGACCACGCCTTCGCCGTGGGTGATGAGTTCTTCATAGAGTTTTTCCCCGGGGCGGCTGCCTGTGTATTCGATCTTGATATCCACATCGGGTTCTTTGCCCGAGAGGCGGATGAGATCTCGGGCCATATCCGCGATCTTTACCGGGGTGCCCATTTTGAGAATAAAGATTTCTCCCCCTGTGCCCATGGTACCGGCCTGCATGATGAGCTGGCAGGCTTCGGGGATGGTCATGAAATACCGGGTCATTTCCGGATGGGTGACGGTGACGGGTCCGCCGTTACGGATCTGCTGCTTGAACAGGGGGATAACCGAACCCGACGAGCCGATGACATTGCCGAAACGCACGGCCATGAACCGGGTTTTGCTTGCGGGACGCGATTGCAGGATGAGTTCCACAATGCGCTTGGTGGTCCCCATGACATTGGTGGGCCGCACAGCCTTGTCCGTGGAGATGAGAACAAAGCGCTCCACCCCATATTCTGCAGCCACATCCATAAGAATCTGGGAAGCCCAGACATTGTTGAACACACCCTCCCAGGGGTTGCATTCCACCATGGGCACGTGCTTGTAGGCTGCGGCATGGAAGATGACACTGGGGTGATAGATCTCCATGATCCTGCAGAGCAGTTTCCGGTCCTGGGCACGGCCGAGCACCGTAACATAGCGGTGGAACTTGAACTCATGGTGCAGTTCCATCTGGATGGCGTAGAGATTACATTCGGAACGGTCCAAGAGGATGAGGTATTCAGGATCAAAGCGCACGATCTGGCGCACCAGTTCCGAGCCGATGGACCCGCCGGCTCCTGTCACCATGACGGTTTTGCCTGTAATGAGGGAAGCAATGGCATCGTTTTCCAGGCGGATGGGAGAACGCCCCAGAAGATCTTCATAGCTCACTTCACGGAAATGGTTGACGCTCACCTGCCCGTCAATGAGTTCCCCCATGGCGGGCAGGGTCTTGTGGGGAATATGGATTTTTTCGCACAGCTCCACAACCCGGCGGATCTGGGGACCCGTGGCCGAAGGCATGGCCACCAGGATTTCCTGCACATCAAAACGTGTCACCACCAGTTCAAGATCATTGACGGTACCCAGCACCCGGATGCCATGGAGGGTGCGGTTCTGCTTGCCTGGATCGTCATCCAGAAACCCCACCACTTCAAAGGCCAGACGCGGGCTTTCAATGATTTCCCGCAGGATACGTTCCCCCACATCTCCGGCGCCCACGATCACAACACGTTTCAAATCCTTCCGCCGGGCCTTGTACAGGGCAGGGGCCAGGATGCTGGCAACGTGAAATTTTCCCTGGGTCAGAAAATAGGACCGGATGGCAACCCGCACGCCCCCGGCCAGAAGAAAGGTGAGCAGAGCATCAATAACAAAAACAGCCCGGGGATACCCGCTGAACCGTGAATACCAGGACAGCAGGGCAATGGCCAAAACCTCCGCCATAAGCACCGCCCGAAAAAGCCGCCAGGAGTCCCGGATATCCGTATACCGCCACATCCCCTGGTATAATCCCGAAAGGAAAAAGAGGATCACCTTGCAGGGCACCAGAATGCATAGGGAGACAACAAAGAGACGCCAGTACTGGGGGTCAGGACTGAAATCAAACCGTAAAAGATACGCAAACGTCAGGGAGGCGATAAAGATACACACATCCGTGGCCAGCACCAGATAAAGATTCCGATTCTTAAGCTGATTAAACATCTGATCCTTAAAAAATTCAGGTTTTGGGTGATGGGAAAAAAGAAGAGCGACCCGATCAGAAGTTATGACACGGGCCATGAAGCATGCCCAATAATCTTTCCAGGCATAATGTTCAAGAGGGGGGAAGGGAAAGGATATGTTTTAGGGGAAGGGAAAAAGGGAGACGGGAGACGGGAGAAAGGAGACGGGAGACGGGAGGCGGGAGAAAGGGAGACGGGAGACGGGAGACGGGAGGCGGGAGGCGGGAGGCGAGAAAAAACAATGAGACGCCCGTTCGCAGGCTCACTCGACTTCCGGGGACCTGTTGTGTCCCTGCTCAATGAAGCTTTGAAATCCACTGGGTTCTGAAAATGCCCTGAAAGGGCTATACATACCCGTCTTGTATCCTTTCTTCGCGTTCCTTCACGCCCTTCGCGGTGAAAAAAGTTTTTCGTTTTTATTTTCGAGTAGTTAGCGTATTTCGCGGTGAAAACAGCCTTTCTCTCTTGCTTTCCTCTGCGTCTCTGCGTCTCGAGCGAAGCGGGCGGTGAAAGACGGTTTTAGGTTTTAGGTCCCTTCTCCGGTCTCCCGCTTGCCCTCTTCGCATTCCTTCGCGCCCTTTGCGGTAAAATTTCTTTTTCCCTTTTTCTCACCGCGAAGAACGCTAAGGAACGCTAAGAAAGGACAAAATTACAACGGATAGAGAGTAGTTATTCTTCCCTTCGCGTTCCTTCGCGCCCTTTGCGGTAAAATTTCTTTTTCCTTTTTTTCTCACCGCTAAGAACGCTAAGGAAAACGAAGAAAAACATACAAACTCAACAACCAGAGTCCCTTGATCCTTACCCCTTCGTGTTCCTTCGCGGTAAAGGTATTTTTATAATTCCTTTTCAGAAAGATTACCAGTGCATACAATCCGATGCTTTTCAAGTTTGGGAAAACTGCAAAAATTTATGAGTAATCCTACAGGAAGCCCTGTCACCTTCAGATAATTAATCACCTGGGCATGATGTATAGACGCCAGTTCTTTCACAGCCTTCAGTTCAATGAGGATTCTGTCATAGCACAGGATATCCGCAATATATTCCTTTTCCAACAAAGTACCCTTGTAATAAACATGGAGTGGCTTCTGTGATTCAAAGGGAATCCCCCAATCCTTAAGTTCTACCTCGAAGGCTTCCTGATATACAGCCTCCAAAAATCCAGGCCCAAGGGTTCGATGCACCTCTATCGCTGCACCGAATATGTCATAAACTTCTTTTTTATACAGCAATTCAAATGACATAAAATAACTCCCCCTTAGCGTTCCTTCGCGCCCTTCGCGGTAAAAATTTCTTTTTCCTTTTTTCTCACCGCTAAGAACGCTAAGGAACGCTAAGAAAGGACAAAATTACAACGGATAGAGAGTAGTCATTCTTCCCTTCGCGTTCCTTCGCGCCCTTCGCGGTAAAATTTCTTTTTCTTTTTTTCTCACCGCTAAGAACGCTAAGGAACGCGAAGAAAAGCATACAAACTCAACGACCAGAATGCCTTAATCCTTACTCCTTCGCGTTCCTTCGCGCCCTTCGCGGTAAAATTCTGTTTCTTTTTTCGCGTAGTTAGCGTATTTCGCGGTTAAAAATGGTTTTAGCTCCCTTCTCCCTTCTCCGGTCTCCCTTTCTCCGTTCTTTCCCCCGTCCCCCGCTTGCCCTCTTCGCGTTCCTTCGCGTCCTTTGCGGTAAAATTCTTTTCTTTTGTATGTTTCGCTAAGCAAAGATCTTTCTGAATGCGTCTTGACTGCGTAAGGAA
>Ga0265294_10007975_pt1 | contig 12456 bp, 10 predicted proteins | sample MunlanPumphouse3_FD_192504 | JGI IMG/M metagenome (GOLD analysis project Ga0265294, IMG submission 192504) | Groundwater microbial communities from a municipal landfill in Southern Ontario, Canada - Pumphouse #3 | ecosystem: Environmental > Aquatic > Deep subsurface > Groundwater | place... | reverse complement strand
AAATTAAAAAAATAAAAAGATGAATATTTATCCAAAAATTGGCATTCGCCCCATCATTGATGGCCGTAGAAAAGGTATCAGGGAATCATTGGAAGCAACGACGATGAATCTTGCGAAATTAGTTGCTAAGTTCTATCAAGATCATTTATACTATCCGGACGGTTCACCTGTGCAGTGTGTCATATCGGATACCTGCATCGGAGGTGTAAAAGAAGCAGCAGATTGCGCCACAAAATTTGAACAGGAGAATGTTGGTCTCAGTCTATCTGTGACACCCTGTTGGTGCTACGGTTCGGAGACCATTGACATGAATCCTTTGATTCCGAAAGCGATCTGGGGATTTAACGGGACAGAGCGGCCTGGTGCCGTTTATCTGGCTGCAGCACTGGCTGCCCACAACCAAAAAGGCTTACCCGCTTTTGGCATTTACGGGCGAGATGTCCAGGATGTGGATTGTACGGAAATTCCCGAAGATGTCCAGGAAAAATTGCTTCGTTTTGCAAAGGCCGGATTGGCCGTAGCGATAATGAGAGGAAAGTCTTATCTTGGCATTGGCTCCGTTGCGATGGGAATAGCCGGCTCCATCGTCAATCCGGAATTGTTGCAGGAATATTTCGGAATGAGAACGGAATGTGTGGATTGCTCTGAAATCCTTCGCCGGATTCAACTTGAAATCTACGACAAGGCTGAATTTGAGCGTGCGATGGAATGGACAAAAAGGCATTGCATGGCAAATGAAGGAGAAGATTATAATCCTGCCCGAATAAAAAAGAGCAGGGAACAAAAAGATAAAGATTGGGAATTTGTTGTGAAGATGACCATCATCATGAGAGACTTGATGATAGGAAATCCGAAACTCAATGAAATCGGTTATGGTGAAGAAGCACTTGGCCATAACGCCATAGCCGGCGGTTTTCAAGGTCAGCGTCAATGGACGGATTTCTTGCCGAATGGCGACTTTTCAGAAGCGATGCTCAACACCTCCTTCGATTGGAACGGTATTCGTGCTCCTTTTACTTTTGCCACAGAGGATGATCATTTGAACGGAATGAGCATGTTGCTCAATCATTTGTTGACCAACAGGGCTCAAATTTTCGCAGATGTCCGTACTTATTGGAGTCCGGAAGCCATTGAACGTGTGAGTGGGTGGAAACCTGACGGGCTGTTGGCTAACGGAGCCATACACCTGATCAATTCGGGCTCTTGTACATTGGATGGAACGGGTCAGCAAACGGACGAAAAAGGCAATCCGGTGATGAAACCATTCTGGGAGATATCCGAAGAAGAGGTTGAAAAAATGTTGGGTGCGACCAAATGGCATCCGGGTTCCCTGGAATATTTCAGAGGGGGAGGCTTTTCGTCAAAATTCCTTACAAAATCAGGAATGCCGATGACTATGAGTCGTTTGAATCTGGTTAAAGGACTCGGTCCCGTTCTTCAAATTGCAGAAGGTTGGAGTGCCACATTCCCTGAAAAGGTCTTTGATATCATCGACAAAAGAACGGACAGAACCTGGCCGTCTACTTTCTTTGTTCCAAGAGTAACGGGCAGCGGACGCTTCAAGGATGTTTATTCCGTGATGAACAATTGGGGAGCCAATCATGGTGCCATCAGTTTCGGGCATATCGGTGCCGATCTGATTTCGCTGGCCTCCATGCTGTCCATCCCTGTTTGCATGCATAATGTAGATGAAGACCAGATTTTCCGACCGACTGCCTGGAATGCTTTCGGCTCGGATTTGGAAGGCTCGGATTTCAGAGCTTGTCAGAATTTCGGATCGATTTATAAATAAAAAATAAATATCATGTCACACTATACAAAAATGATAATGACACTGATGTGTATTATTTCTTTATGTTCATGTGCGAAAAAAAATAATGAAATGGGAACATACGGATACGACAAATCTTTTTTTGAAAAGAATGGCATTCAATGCCTTGAATTGGAAAGTCAGGATGGTTTGGCAAGAATACTTGTCGCACCCGGTTATCAAGGTCGGGTAATGACAACAACTGCCACAGGCGATAAAGGAGGAAGCTTTGGCTGGATCAATTACAAGCTGATTGAATCAAAGAAAATAAACCCGCAATTTAATCCTGTAGGTGGTGAAGAGCGTTTTTGGATGGGACCGGAAGGTGGTCCATTTTCAATTTACTTTAAACCGAAACAAGAGCAGATTTATGAAAACTGGAAAGTTCCGTCCTCCATTGATACGGAAAAATATGATTTGGTCAGCAGTAGCAAGAATAGTTTAAAATTCAAAAAAGAAACTTCTTTGACCAATGCTTCAGGTACCAAATTCAAAGTAGGCATTGAGCGTACCATTTCTCTGTTGTCTAAAGATCAGATTTCAAAGATGCTTCATATCGAACTTTCAAATGCCATTAAATCGGTAGGTTATCAAACGGATAACAAAATAGTGAATAAAGGCGATCAGGCATGGACAAAGGAGGGTGGTTTACTCTCGATCTGGCTTTTGGGGATGTTCAATCCCACCCCGACAACGACTGTATTTATACCTTATGATACGAATGCGGAGGGTACCATTGTTCATGATGATTATTTCGGAAAAGTACCTTCAGACCGGCTTATCGTTGAAAACGGGATGGCTTTTTTTAAGATTGACGGGACATATCGCAGTAAAATCGGAATTCCATCGGAACGATGCAAAGGAATTTGCGGAAGTTACGATTCTCAAAAAAAGGTTCTTACATTGCTATGGTGTTCGATTCCATCAGGGACGCAAAGCTATGTAAATTCAAAATGGGGCGAACAATCAAATCCGTTTGACGGAGACGTCATCAATGCGTATAACGATGGCCCGGTAGAAGATGGTTCCATCATGGGACCGTTTTATGAGATTGAAACCTCGTCGCCTGCTGCTGCACTTGCTCCCGGACAATATATGCAACATCTTCAAAGTGTCGTTCATTTATGCGGAGAAGAATCTGAACTTTCAGCAATTGTTCATGAGCTTTTCAATATTGATTTGAAAGATATCGTTGTCAAATTTCAGTAAAAACATATTTTTATATCCTTAAAGTCTAATGGAAAAATCACGATTAATACCCAAAGGAATAGTATTCCCGTTTATACTTCTTACAACACTCTTTTTTGCCTGGGCAGTGCCGAACAATCTGACGGACACCATGCTTGCAACATTTAAAAGAATCATGAGTTTTTCGGATTCCAAGACTGCATGGATTCAAATTGTTTGTTATTTTTTGGGATATGGTTGCTTTGCCATACCTGGGGCCTTGTTCATCAAAAAGCACACCTACAAATCCGGTGTAATGCTTGGATTGGGTATGTATGCGTTGGGTGCGATCATGTTTTATCCTGCCATGATATTTTCTCAAACGAACGTTGGTTTAAGTTACTATATGTTCCTGTTAGCCATATTTATTCTTTTTGCAGGCCTTTCTGTACTTGAAACATCGACCAATTCATACGTATGTGCCATAGGACCTCAGGAAACCGCTACCAGACGTTTGAATTTTTCACAATCGTTCAACCCGTTTGGAGCCATAGCCGGAGCTGTTATCAGCCAGGTTTTCATACTTTCCAATCTCAACACAAAGGGCGCAGCAGAACGTGCAGCACTTCCTGCTAAAGAACTGGCAAATATTCAATGCACGGAACTCCATGCAGTAACAACAACTTATGTCGTATTGGGATGTGTCATGCTGGTCTTGTTGTTGGCCATTTTTCTGACCAAAATGCCGAATCTGAAAGAAGATGACAAAAGGTTTGATTTTTTTCCGACAGTACGCCGACTTATCAAGAACAAAAACTATGTATGGGGAGTTGTAGCGCAATTCTTTTACGTCGGTGCACAGATTGCCGTGTGGTCGTTTGCCATCAGGTATGCAATGCATCAACTGCATTTTGATGCAATCATTGCCAAACTGGGTGAAAATCCACCGACAGAAACCATCACCAATGCTTTGCGTGGCATAGAACCCATGGCACAAGGGTTTTATTTTATTTGTGAAAAGGTTGGTTTGGATGCCTTGTTGCCTCGGACGGCAGAACAGGCTGCTGCGACATATTACATCTTGTCCCTGTTGTTTTTTGTGCTGGCACGGTTTGTATGTACCGCTTTGATGAAATACTTTAAACCGGGGAATATGCTCTCCGTATTGGCTATATGTGCCGTAATATGTTCATTAATAACAATTTTTGCTGAAGGGCGTTTCGGAGTCTATGGCCTGATGGGTATTTCCGGTTGCATGTCTCTGATGTTCCCGACAATTTACGGTACGGGCATCTCAGGTCTTGGGGATGATACGAAAATCGGTGGTGCAGGAATGGTCATGGCCATAGCCGGTGCTGCAGTATTGACCCAGTTGCAGGGCATTGTATCCGATCACTCTGGAAGCATCGTTTTTGCTTATTGGATTCCGGCAATCGCATTTATGGTAGTCGCATATTACGGATTGGTTGTGTGTAGAAAACATACATCGGCACAACCTGAACTTTAAAAATCGTTTTCGGATGGAAGATAGAAAATTCGTCATAGGTATAGATTATGGTACGGATTCTGTTCGTGCCCTGTTGGTTGATTGTGCAAACGGCAGTGAAATAAGATCTGCAGTAAGTCCTTATCCCAGATGGAGTCAGGGTCTGTATTGCGATCCATCGGTCAACCGGTACAGGCAGCATCCGCTTGACTATGTGGAATCTTTGGAACAAGTTATGAAAGATTTGCTTTCAGGGGTTGACAATGACATTGTCAAACGAATCAAAGGTGTATCTTTCGACACAACAGGCAGTACTCCTGTCCTGATTGACAGTCATGGAACGCCTTTGGCTTTGTTGTCTCCATTTTGTGAAAATCCGAATGCCATGTTTATTCTTTGGAAGGATCATACCGCAATCCGTGAGGCGGAACAAATAAATGCTTTATCCAAGCATTATCAGGTGGACTATACCAAATATGAAGGAGGCATTTATTCTTCAGAATGGGTGTGGTCAAAAGTATTGCATGTATTGAATGAGGACCAGTCTGTACGGAATGCCGCATACAGTTGGGTGGAACATGGTGATTGGATGGTTGCATTGGTGACCGGTTGCACCGCTCCTGAAAAAATGCTTAGGAGCCGTTGTATTGCCGGGCATAAAGCGATGTGGCATAAATCGTGGGATGGGCTCCCTTCTGAAGCATTTCTTTCGAAACTCCATCCTTATTTGGGCAAAATGCGGAAAAGGCTTTTTACTGAAACCTATCCGGGAGATACTTTTGCAGGATATCTGACACCGCTCTGGGCTTCAAAATTGGGCTTGCCTGAAAACGTATCCGTATCTGTTTCCGGATTAGATGCGCACGTTGGAGCGGTCGGAGCGTCCATAAAACCGAACGAACTAACTTGTATTATCGGCACTTCGACTTGTGATATTTTAGTATCATCTGATGAATCTATCGGAAAAAAAGTAATTCCCGGTATTTGCGGACAGGTCGATGGTTCTGTCCTTCCCGGAATGGTCGGGCTCGAAGCCGGGCAATCGGCTTTTGGGGACATTTATGCATGGTTTAAATCCTTATTGCTTTTTCCGATGAATGCCGTTGTATCTAAATCAAAACTTCTTGATCAGGAAACAAAAGATGCACTTATTTCACAGACCTCTGATGCCATCTTGAATGAGCTTTCATCACAAGCTGATCAATATCCTCTGACTTTGGATGCCCCCATTGCATTGGATTGGTTGAACGGTCGCCGTACGCCTGATGCGGACCAGTCTCTCAAGGGTGCTATTGAAGGCTTGACATTAGGAACTTCGGCCCCAATGGTGTTCAGAGCCATGGTTGAAGCGACGGCTTTCGGTTCAAAAGCTATTGTCGAAAGATTTTTGAAAGAGGGGATACCCATCGATTCTGTAAAAGCGATAGGTGGCATTGCCCAAAAATCTCCTTTTGTGATGCAAACGATGGCTGATGTTCTCAATATGCCTATCAGTGTGGTAGAATCAAAACAAACATGCGCTTCCGGTGCTGCGATGTTTGCTGCAGTTGCTGCAGGTATCCATCAAACCGTTGGAGAAGCTCAGATCGCGATGGGTTCTTCCATAGCCAAGACTTATTATCCGGAAGCTGAACGCCACAAAATTTATAACCAACGCTACCTCAGATATTTGGATTTGGGACAATTTGAGCAGAATTTAAAAAATAAATAATAACTTTAAAGTTTTAATAAAAAATATTTGCGTATGAAATCAAATTTTCTTTTGACGCTCATGGTAAGCCTTTTGTCAACCGGCCTTTTTGCACAAAATGTCCCGTTTAACGGTCTTTCCGTCAATATGGGCAATCTTTCAAAACTTTCAAAAGCCAGGTCACGTTCCATTAGTCCGGAAAATTTTAGCGGCGAGAAAGGTAAAGGAGGCATGGCAGACCCAAATGACAAAAATATACCCAATGTTGCTAATTCATGGTCTCCCGCCCGCGATTTGGGAAAAGGATGGAAAGTAAATCCTTTTGTGAATATTGGGGTAAACGAGACATTTACAATTGCTGAAATGACAGGGCCGGGAGCAATTCAACAGATTTGGATGACTCCGACAGGCAATTGGCGTTTTTCTATCTTGAGAATCTATTGGGATGATGAGACCGAACCATCCGTGGAGTGTCCGGTCGGCGATTTCTTTGCCAGTGCCTATAATCAATATGCGCAACTTTCATCCCTGGCTGTTTGTGTGAATCCGGGCAGTGCCTTCAATTGCTACTGGACAATGCCTTTTCGGAAAAAATGTAAAATGACCCTGGAAAATCTCAGTGATAAACCAATGCGTTTATACTATCAGATTAACTATGTCCTGACAGACGTATCCGACGATGAGGCCTATCTGCATGTGCAGTTCAGACGTTCAAACCCAACAAAAGGTTCGATACACACACTTGTAGACGGAATAAAAGGTAAAGGTCAATATGTTGGAACATATATGGCTTGCAGGGTACACGATAATGGTTGGTGGGGTGAAGGCGAGATGAAGTTTTTCATAGATGGAGACAGTGATTATCCAACCATTTGTGGTACCGGGACGGAGGATTATTTCTGCGGTTCTTATAATTTCGAGAATAAGGCAACTCACCAATATCAGGAATTTACCACTCCTTATGCTGGTTTGCATCAGGTCATCCGACCTGACGGGCTATATAAATCCGTCACTTCGTTTGGGTTGTATCGTTGGCATATAACAGATCCCGTTCGTTTTGACAAAGATTTGAAAGTAACTATTCAGGACTTAGGCTGGAAAAGTGACGGGAGGTATAATCCTCAACAATCTGATATTTCCACCACCTCTTTCTGGTATCAGAACGAACCACATGCCAAATTCCCCAAGTTGCCTTCAAGAGATGAGTTGGAGATTCCTTGATTGCCCAACGGCTTTTATTTTTTCAGCCAGACTTTCGGCACACCGCTCACCGTCTATGGCCGCACTGACTATTCCGCCTGCATAACCTGCCCCTTCACCACAGGGATAGAGTCCTTTGATTTCGATGTGCTCCAGTAGTTGCGGGTCGCGTAGTATCCGGACAGGGGAGGAGGTGCGGGTTTCAACACCAAGGAGCAACGCTTCGTTGGTGAGGAAGCCCTTACTGCTGCGGTCAAAAATCTTGAAGCCTTCCTGTAAACGGGTTGAAATGCCTTTGGGTAGCCATTCGTGCAAGGCAGAACTTTTAATGCCTGGAGCATAGGAAGATACGGGCAGAGACTGAGACAGCTTACCTTGCACAAAATCATTCATGCGCTGAACAGGGGCGGTTTGGGAGGAACCACCTTGTCTGTAGCAAAGTTTTTCGAGTTGTTCCTGAAAATGCATGATAGCCAGTTCCGGAGCAGAATTCTCAGGTTCTAATGCCGTACTTTTAGGTTCGGATGCAGATTTTTCGAGCTCTGAAAATAAAGGGATGGCTGAAAAACCCAACCTGTTTTCCGCCATGTCCTCCGGACGAAATTCAACTACCAAACCCGAGTTCGCCCATTTCGAACCCCGGTTTGAAGAGGACATGCCGTTGACTACAACCTGATCGGGCCCACTGGCGGCGGGCACCACAAAACCACCCGGGCACATGCAGAAGGAATAAACGCCACGGCCCTGAACCTGTGTCACAAAACTGTATTCGGCAGCAGGCAGGTATTCACCACGGCCTTTGGCGTTATGGTACATCACCTGGTCGATCAGCAATTGCGGATGTTCCAGCCGAACACCCAGTGCCAGACTTTTGGCTTCCTGCCGGATGCCTTTTTGGTATAAAAGCCTGTACACATCTCTGGCTGAATGGCCGGTGGCAAGGATAACGGGACCTCTCCACTCTTTTCCGTCGGAAGTGCGGATGCCGACAATCTCGTGCTGATGGAGGATCATGTCGTCCATGCGCGTCTCAAAATGGACTTCGCCGCCGCAACTGCGGATTCTTTCGCGCATGTTTTCTATAACGGCCGGCAGTTTGTCTGTGCCGATGTGCGGATGTGCGTCGACCAAAATGGAAGGACTGGCTCCGAATTGACAAAAGACCTGTAATATCTTTTCCACATTGCCCCGCTTCTTGCTGCGGGTATATAGCTTGCCATCCGAAAAGGCACCGGCACCACCTTCGCCGAAGCAATAATTGGATTCGGGGTCAACTTTGTGTTCGCGGGAGATCAAAGCCAGGTCCCGTTTGCGTTCATGCACGGACTTTCCGCGTTCCACCACGATGGGTCGTATACCAAGTTCCAAAAGACGCAAGGCGGCGAACAGACCTCCAGGACCTGCACCGACCACGATGGCAGAAGGTGATGTAGAAACATCTGGATATTCAATGGATGGGAAAAGTGCTTCTTCCGGCTTCTCGTCTAAATATACGCGCACCCTCAGATTGACATAGATGGTACGCTGGCGGGCATCGATGGAACGTTTGAGTATGCGAAGTCCGCAATAACTTTCAGGAGAGACGCCTTTGTCATGAACCAATACTTTTCGGATGGTTTGCTCGCCGGCAGCCTGCTCCGGCAGAAGACGAAGGTCAAATTCCTGAGTCATGTCGTTCTATTTAAATAACAGATGGAAAGCTTCCTCTACTTTGTTGACTTGTTGAATTTCCATCTTGAAACGCTTGAAATCAATGGCAGTCGTGGTGAACTTCGGTATGATGATGCGTTTGAAACCCAGTTTCTGGGCTTCCATGATGCGTTGTTCAATACGGTTTACAGGACGGATTTCGCCTGAAAGTCCCACTTCGCCGGCCAGACAGCAATGCCGGTCAATGGTAATGTCAAGGCTGGAAGAGAGAATGGAACAGAGCACGGACAAATCGATGGCCGGGTCGTTCACCTTGATACCACCTGCAATGTTCAGAAAAACGTCTTTTTGTGCAATCTTGAATCCCGCCCGTTTTTCAAGCACGGCAAGCAACATGTTCAAGCGTCTCAGGTCGAAGCCGGTGGCTGAACGCTGGGCGATGCCATAAGCAGCGGTACTGACCAAAGCCTGCACTTCTATCAGGAACGGCCGAATCCCTTCGATGGTGGCGGCAATGGACACACCGCTCAAATCGGTATTGTTTTGTGAAAGCAACATTTCGGAGGGATTGGTCACTTCGCGAAGTCCATCCTGCAACATTTCATAAATACCGATTTCAGAAGTGCTTCCAAACCGGTTCTTCATGGAACGGAGAATCCGGTAAATGAACTGCTGGTCACCTTCGAAAAGCAGAACAGTGTCCACAATATGTTCCAGTACTTTTGGCCCAGCAATGCTGCCTTCCTTGTTGATGTGTCCGATCAGGATAACAGGCGTTCCGCTTTCCTTGGCGAAACGGAGCAAGGCCGCGGCCGTTTCCCTGATCTGGGTGACGCTGCCGGGAGATGATTCGGCCATTTCTGTGGAAATGGTCTGGATGGAATCAACAATGAGCAGGTCAGGTTTGATATTCGATAAGTGAACAAAAATTTCTTCGAGTGAGGTTTCGCTGACAAACCAGGCGTGGGTATTCTCGCCGGGAATGCGTTCGGCCCTGAGTTTGAGCTGTCCGACGCTTTCTTCGCCTGAAACGTAAAGCACTTTCTTATCATGCATCTGCAAAACGGTTTGCAGTACCAGCGTGGATTTTCCGATGCCAGGCTCGCCGCCAATCAGGATCAGTGAACCGGGTACGATACCTCCTCCCAGAACACGGTCCAACTCGCCGCCACCGGTACCGATGCGTGGTTCGTCAGCCAGTTCCACATCCGACAGCAATACCGGCTTGGATTTGGGCGCATGAAAACCGGAAGCGGATGGCCGTTTGGCAGCCGTGTCACTTCGGATGACCTCTTCGTGATAAGTGTTCCATTCACCGCAAATGGGGCATTTCCCCACCCATTTGGGAGAGTCTGCTCCACAATTGTTGCATACGTACAGGCTTTTGATTTTTGCCATGAGATGTCAATTTGTATGAAACAAAGGTAGCAAAATTTGAATGAATATGACAGCTTTTAAGCTTGTTCGAAAACATCCGGAATCAGATGTTTCGGGAAAAAGACAAAAAAAGAGGGAATCTCAAGGTCTAATTTGAAATTCCCTCTTTTTAGTTGCGGAGACAGGACTCGAACCTATGACCTTTGGGTTATGAGCCCAACGAGCTACCACTGCTCCACTCCGCGATTAATTGTGGCACAAAAGTACTGCTTTTTATTGAAAAAACAAACCCTTTTATGCATTTCGATAAAAATTAATATGAAACGAGCATGTTTGTAAAAAAAGTCCAAGTTTATTATAAAATGGACATGCGAGTTACATATGACTTTAAACGAAAAAATTATTATCATATGAAACCTTTGTCCGGATGTAATTTTTTGTACATTTGCACAGTATATGTTTTTATGTGCATAAATAATTATGTCAGTGTCTAAAACGAGAGCAATGCTGGTGGAAGTTGCAAGACAACTTTTCGCTCAAAACGGAGTGGCAGATACCACGATGAACGATATTGCCGCGGCTTCACAAAAGGGAAGGCGTACGTTGTATACTTATTTCCGGAATAAAGAGGAAATATATATGGCCTGCGTTGAAAGTGAACTTCAAATAGTCACGACGACTTTGCAGTCTGTGATGAAACAGAACCTGGAACCGGAAGCGAAGTTGGAAGCTTTTATCCGTGCCCATTTTAATGTATTCAAGGATATGGTGATCCGTAACGGCAGTTTGCATGCTGAATTATTCAAGGATATTACAGAAATTGAAAAGCTTCGTCGCAAGATGGACAAGAAAGAAGCGGTGATGCTTGCACAAATCCTGAAATCGGGCAACGAAAAGGATGTTTTTGAAGTGAAAGATATCAGAAAGACTGCCCAAATCATGCAATATGCGCTAAAAGGAATGGAAGTGCCTTATATTCGTGAAAATATTCGCAATCGCCATGAACAGAGTCAGTTCATTTACGACTTGTTGTTCAACGGATTGAAAAAGAAGAATAATTGATTTGACGGATGACATTCCATGCGGGATGTCATTTTTTCATATTTATATTTTTAGGATAGTTCAAATTTAAAAATTAACGAATGAAATTATTAGAAGGAAAAACAGCGATCATTACCGGTGCCGCACGTGGCATTGGTAAAGCCATTGCCATTAAATTCGCGCAGGAAGGGGCCAATATTGCTTTTACTGATTTAGTCATTGATGGCAATGCCAAAGCTACCGAATCTGAAATTGCGTCTTTCGGCACAAAAGTAAAAGGTTATGCTTCCAATGCTGCTAATTTTGAAGATACACATCGAGTTGTTGAGGAAATTCACAAAGACTTTGGCCAAATTGATATTTTGGTCAACAATGCCGGTATCACACGTGACGGCCTGATGCTCAGAATGACTGAACAACAATGGGATATGGTAATCAATATCAATCTGAAGTCTGCTTTCAATTTTATCAATGCTACCTGTCCCATCATGATGAAACAAAGATCCGGGAGCATCATCAATATGAGTTCTGTGGTAGGTGTTTCAGGCAATGCCGGTCAATGTAACTATTCTGCATCCAAAGCAGGACTGATTGGTTTGGCAAAATCCATAGCCGACGAAATGGGTTCACGTGGCATTCGTGCCAATGCCGTGGCTCCAGGTTTTATCATTACCGAAATGACCGCTCAACTTTCTGAAGAAGTCCGCAAGGAATGGGCTCAGAAAATTCCTTTGCGTCGTGGCGGTACCCCTGAAGATGTGGCCAATGTCTGCACATTCCTTGCATCCGACCTGTCTTCTTATGTAAGTGGCCAGGTTATTCACTGTGATGGCGGTATGAATAGATGACCGTTCTTTACGAAGACAATCACATCCTGATCGTCAACAAAGCTTGCGGCGAAATCGTTCAGGTCGACAAAACCGGTGATTCTTCACTGGAGGAAACGCTGAAAGTGTGGTTGAAAGAAAAATACAATAAACCGGGTAACGTCTTTTTAGGCGTTACCCATCGTTTAGACCGCCCTGTTACAGGTAT
>Ga0265294_10007974_pt1 | contig 12456 bp, 10 predicted proteins | sample MunlanPumphouse3_FD_192504 | JGI IMG/M metagenome (GOLD analysis project Ga0265294, IMG submission 192504) | Groundwater microbial communities from a municipal landfill in Southern Ontario, Canada - Pumphouse #3 | ecosystem: Environmental > Aquatic > Deep subsurface > Groundwater | place... | reverse complement strand
ACCCTGGTCAAGGATATCGTCTCCGGCGACATGGCCCGGGACATCTTCAAGGTCGTGAAGACGATCTACCCAATCCGCCGGGTCGAGATCACCAAATCCAAACTAGAGCAGGTCGCGGCCGTATAAGGTCGGCTGCTCACCCTACTTTTTATAGTCATCGTATCTTCGCCGTTCCCTCGATCCCGGTGACGGGGGCGACAAGGATATATGCCCTGTGACCGGACATACCTCCGTCGGAGCATGGCAAAGAGGTGAAGATGGTGACGACCCGGGAGCAGTATGCGGCTATACGGCGGGCAGACCTGGCCCTGCTCGAACGACGGCCCTTCGACGAACAGCAGACGATAGCGAGGGAGATCATCAGGGGGATGCTCACCCAGTTCCACCGGGAGTGGACCGACCTCCAGACCAGGGAGAGCGACGCAGCCAGGGTTCATGCCACAAACTCACTGCTTGACCGGTATTCGCACCAGCTCTACGACGTCGTATGCGATATGGAGGCGGTCCTCGGCGAAGACCTGGTCGTGGAGATCCGGTGTCTCACGGCAGATATGATCAAGACCACGAACGTCCTCATCATGCTCGGCTGCGGAGAGGAATGCCGCGCCGAAAGCGACGCTCTCGCGAAGGAGGCGCTCCGCCAGGTCGAACGGTGCCTGACACTTGTCCAGGCGAAAGGAGGGGGCCTGGCAACCCGGGTATTCATCGTCCACCGGGAAGAGTAATCAGGTTCTGGATCGCATCTGTTCTCGATGATTGCTGACAGGATTCTCTTCCTGGTACTGGACGGGATCTCCGACCGCCCCTGCGAAGCACTGGACGGACTGACGCCGCTCGCCGCCGCACGGACCCCTGTTCTCGACAGGATCGCTGCTGAAGGCGTATGCGGGATCATGGACTCCATCGCGCCCGGCATCCGGCCGGGGTCCGACACCTCCCACCTCGCCCTTCTCGGCTACCCACCGCAGGAGTACTACACCGGCCGCGGCCCGCTCGAGGCCGAAGGAACCGGGATCCACATGACCGCCGGAATGATCGGGTTTCGGTGCAACTTTGCCACCGTGGACGCGGACGGCCTTGTCACCGACCGCCGGGCCGGCCGGATCTCCGGGACGGAATCCCTATCTGAAGCGATCCGCGACACCGTGGATCTTTCACCCCTCGGTCTCGGGTTCAGATTCGAGTCAGGCGCCGGCCACCGGGCGGCCCTCGCCCTCACCGGAGAAGGGCTCGGCGATAAGGTCTCCTCGAACGACCCGAAGAAAGACGGGGTAAGACCGCTCACCGTCCTGCCCTGCACCGACGAACCGGCTGACCAGAAGACCGCCGAAGCCTGCAATGAGTTCATCCGCCAGTCGCAGGAGATCCTCTTCGACCACCCGATGAATGTCCGGCGGATGGAAGAAGGGCTCCCGCCGGGAAATCTCCTCCTGATCCGGGGCGCCGGGAATATGGGCTCGTTTCCGCAGTTCTCCGAGCGCTACGGGCTCTCGGGGAGCGTCATCTCCGCGGCCACCCTCATCTCCGGGATCGGGAAAGTGGTGGGGCTCGAGCATGTCCCGGTGCCGGGGACGACGGGGTCGGTCGACTCCGATCTCGACGCCAAGGTAAAGGCGGCCATTGGAGAACTCGACCGAAAAGACTTCGTCCTGATGAACATCAAGGGCGCAGACGAGGCCGGCCACGACGGGAAGGGCATCCTGAAACGGGACTTCATCGAGACTATCGACACGGCGCTCGAACCGCTGCTCGCGCTCTCCGATACCCTGATCGTCGTCTGCGCAGACCACAGCACCCCCTGCTCGGTCAAGGATCACAGCGCAGATCCGGTCCCGGTCGTCTTCAGGGGCCCGGGGGTCCGTACCGACCGAACTGCCCGGTTTGACGAGGTCTCGTGTGCAGAGGGCGGCCTCCATCGTATCCGCGGTCACGATCTCATGCCAATCGCCCTGGATCTAATTAATAAGAGTCATAAGTATGGCGCATGAAGATTATACCGGGTAAATGGAACAGACAGGAGACCACGACTGGATAAAGGCCTGCATCCTCCCCGACCACACTGAACTCCAGGAGAGGACCCTCAAGACCGGGCAGGACATCGTCATCGGCGAGAAGTGTCGGATCGATTACGGCCTATACGGAAACGATGTCGTGGTCTGTGAATTCAGCAAAATAAACGGCGACATCGTTGCGGGCGGCGACGCCAGAATCGACAACTGGTGCGAGGTCAACGGGGACGTCGTCGTGGAGGAGGACGCCTACCTCGGCGAGGGAGTCAAGATCCAGGGGAAGCTGGTCGTCAAAGGTGATCTCGATATCGGGGACAACGTCCAGATCGAACGGGGATTCGAGGCGAAGGGCTGGATCTCTATAAGGAACCCGATGCCGGTCATCATCTATATCGTAATGTACCTGGTAGCCGTCCTCGGGATCGAGAAGGAGGAGGAACTGAGTTCCGTCCTCGAGAAACTCTTCGGCGACGACGAGACACCCGACGAAACACCGCTGATGATCCCGGCCGGCGCCGTCGTCAACATGCAGACTTTCTCGGTCCCGGAGAGGATGTCCGTCGGGACCGGGTGCCGGCTGCACGGGAACATCCGCGCCGGTTCGATCGGGATCCGGGAGGAGACAACGATCTTCGGGAGCCTGCATGCGCGGGAGAGCGCAAGCATCGGCCGGGGCTCGGTCATCCACGGGGACGTCCAGAGCAGCGGCGACGTAGTCGTCGAGCAGGAGGTGCATATCCTCGGGAGCGTCTCCTGCCAGTGCCTCACCCTGCACGAGGATGCCCGCGTGGACGGGATCATCCGGGCACCCGGGGGCCTGAAAATCGAGAGGCGAGCAGCATGAAGATTGCAGATATCCTTGAGGTCGACGGATGCCAGCTGGTTGAACCGTCGTTTGCGGAACTGACAGTAGACTCCTATACGGCCATGCTGCTCCGGGCTACGCCGGACCAGGCCCGTCTCCTGGTCGACGAAGAGGAGGAGCCGATCGCGCTCGCGCTCCATGACGGCGAGGAATGGTACGCCGTCTCGTTCCTTTTCCGCGATCCGACGCTCTCCGCCATCGAGTGTTTTGAGGCCGTCGGAGGTGATATTTACCAGGAGAGGCGGGATGCATGGCTCTCAGCGGTCCGCGAGTACTATAGCGCGGAACTCCTGGCAACCACCCTTCCCGCTCTCGAAGACCTGCGCCCTGATCGGACGGCAAATATCCGCGACCTCCTCGACGAAGTCTGGGGCGACCGTGCAGGAACCCTCTGCCTCGACTGCTGCTGCGGGTCCGGGGTCGGCACCGCAGCTCTCCGGGCCGGCGGGGTGCGGGCGCTCGCCTACGATAACGATCCGACGCTCCTTGCACTCGGCCTCTCGAAGGGGCGCCTCGTCCCGGACGACACCATGTGCATCGACGCGCGGAAGGCTTCACACTACGTCGCGCCGGTGCCCCTCGGTGCCGCGTTCATGGCCGGAGAGATCTACTCCTACAACGCGGGTCTCTGGAAGTCGATCCTCACCGGGCTTCTCGCCCTCACCGATGAGACGCTGATCACCATCGGTACAGAGGAGGAAGCAGCCCGGGTGGAAGGGTGGTGCACAGAAGAGGGGCGGGTTGCTGAGATTTTCGAGAACCGGCGTGACCTGCTCTACGACCGGTGGTGTTGCGTTGCACGGCGGGCGTGATCCCGGCCGGCGACCCAACGTATAAGGTGCAGTATCGCCAATCTCTGTTTTCGCAATTACGAATACCGACCGCAGATCGCGCCCTGCGGCTTTGACTCAAATCCGGTGTAACCTGCATGAATACCGCAAAGCGCATATACAACGTCTTATTCATCTCTGTCTTCGCCACCATGCTCGGGCTCGGTGTCGTCAGCCCGCTGCTTCCCATATACGCGGAAAATCTCGGAGCAACCGGCATCTGGCTCGGCATCATCTTCTCAGCCTTCGCGCTCTCCCGGTCGATCTTCATGCCCATCATCGGGAGGATATCGGACCGGCGGGGAAGGAAGTGGATCATCCTCATCGGCATGTTCATCTACGCAGTCATGTCGCTCTCCTACATCATCGCCGACAGCGTCTACTCCCTCACGGTCGTCCGCTTCGTCCACGGGATCGCTTCGGCCATGGTCGTCCCGATAGCCATGGCCTACATCGCGGATTTCGCGGAGAAGGGAAAGGAAGGGAGCAGAATGGGGAACTTCTCCATCTCGATGTTCCTCGGCCTGGGGACGGGGCCGCTGCTCGGCGGGTTCCTGAACGATGCATTCGGAATGGACTCGGTCTTCTATGCCATGGCTGCCTTTTCGGCTCTTGCCACGCTTCTCGTTGCTGTCTCTCTCCCGGAAGCAAAACGGAGTAAGTTCACGGTCCCGGACGTGGAACCTACCCCGATGCGGGAGATCTTCGAGCTGCCGACGATGCGGGGGGTACTGGTCTTCAGTTTCATCAGCGCCCTCGGGCGTGGAGGCATGATGGTCTTCATCCCGATCTTTGCGCCGCTGATTGCGATCAGCGCCTCAGAGGTGGGTATCGTCCTCTCCGTGAACACCTTCCTGATGGCGCTCCTCCAGGTGCCGATGGGGAGGCTCACCGACACCGGGAACAAGGTCGCCCTGATCGTCGCGGGCTCGACCATAACAGCGATAGCGCTCGCCATCATTCCCACCTCCGGGTCGTTCTGGCCCCTGCTCGCGGCCACTTCCCTGATCGGCGTCGGTGGTGCCGTCCAGCAGCCGGCCATTATGGCCCTGACGGTCGATGCGGGCCGGACGATCGGGATGGGGACCTCGATGGGCGCCTACAACACGGTTTTTGGTATCGGCATGATCATCGCACCACTGCTCGGGGGTGTCTTCATGGACTTTGTCGGTATCGACGCCGTTTTCTACGTTGCCGGGGGGATAAGCCTTCTCGGGACCGCTGTATTCGCGTTGATGATGCAGAAAAACGCCCGGAAAAGCGCCGGCAGGGACATTTCCGGATCCGAGTAGCCAGTTTTCCGTCTCCCGGCGGTGCCGCGCCAAAGACCAGCAAACATCTTCTGATGCCGGGAGCGCCTCTTCTTATGACTGGAAACCGATATTCCGACTGTACACAGTCCTCCCATATGAGAAAATATTATATAGTTGATTCACTATTATGGGATACGATGGCGTATGGGTAAAAAAGCGCCGGAATCGTCACGATAGAAACCTGCGAACCAGACCAGATGATGCCCCGGACACACCCTGCAGGCTATGGGCAGATATCTGCCCGGCATGAGCGACACAGTACAACCAGCATGGTTCCCTGCAAGAATGCACCACTGCTCCCGATTGCCCGGCCTACGCTTTGTGCCCGCAGTCCTGCCCTCTTCCTCATCCTCACCCTTCCTTCCGGCCTTCCCGGGGAGATCTGGACCTCCCCGGGCGTCCTGATCCTCGAACTCCTCTCTGTCGGCATCGCCTTCGGGCTACTCGGCGTCTGGCTCAAGGAGCGGGAAGTGGCTTCCCGCATCGCCGGCATGGACGCAAGCTTCGAGAGCATCAAGACGGCGAACAGTGTCCCGCCTCGGCCCCCTGCAGTCGGGGGCGACCCGGTCTCGCGGTTTGTCGACGAGATCAACCTGATACTCGACGAACTGGAACGCTCCCGGCGGGATCTCCAGGAGAGCAGGGATCGTTATCGTCTCCTCTTTGAGAGCGGGAACGATTTTCTGCTGGTATGTGCCGTCGGGAGGGAAGGGACGCCCTACCGGATACTGGATGCGAACGCGCTCGCCTGCCGGTGCCTCGGATATACCCGGGATGAGCTCTTCGCCCTCGCTCCCGGATCAGTCATCCTCGTCCGGAGCGACTTCAAGAGAAACGACCACCGTCTCCACAGCGCCGACCTGATTCCCCGGGAGGGCGAACGGATCCCCGTCGAGGCGAGCATCCATCGCATCACCCTCGGGGGCACGCCGGCCATCCTCATCATCGCCCGGGACGTGACGGAGAGACGGCAGGCCGAGAAGGAGCTGATGGACTACCGCTACCGTCTTGAGGAACTGGTGACACAGCGGACAGAAGAACTCCGGGCGGCAAATGAGAGCCTCAGGCGCGAGATGAGAGAGCGGGAGAGGATAGAACGAGAGAGAATGGAGGCGTACCGCCAGATCGAGCGGAACATCGAGCAGTTCGCGGTCCTGACCGACCACATACGAAACCCTCTCCAGGTTGTTCAGGGGATGGCCGACCTCATCGACGATGAACGGGCGGAGAAGATTCAGGAGCAGGTCAGGCAGATCAAGGTGATCCTCAGACAGCTCGATGAAGGGTGGGTCGAGTCGGAGAAGGTGCGGGAGTACCTGGAGCGCTATCGGTGAAGGGGTTTGGACAACAACCGTGGGGTATGAGGGGCCAGTGAACCTACAGTGATGGTTGAGAATACTGCAGTGCTATTGACCACCGACAGAACTGTTGAGACAAGAGAGTCCCAATACAGTGGACCGTGGTGGCTATCGCCACGTGGGGGTGGGGCTGACGGGGAGGGGGGAGCATCCCCCCTCCCCTGTCTCCGACGCCCATCGCAGGTGCTTTAGTTCTTCTAATTGAGGACCCGTCCTCTTCGCCCCCACCCCGCCCGGCCTCCGGCCTCCTCATTCGCACCTCGGGGCGGGGGCAGTGCGTGGCGATAGCCAGTGGAAATCCGTGCACGGGATTTGCAACGTTTCGAAACGTAAAACCAGGGGACAAGGAATCTTGAAGAACACAAATAAATGTGGCTTTTTGGAGGGGGGGTTCCAGGCGAGTTCCCCGGAAACCCTGAAGAAAAAATCCCTACGGCGTCTTCTCCTCGACGCACTCGAGTTCCGCGACGATCTCAGCCGCATCGTCCATGCGGCAGACGAGATCCTTGATCTCGATCAGGCGCTCGGCGCCGATGAAGTGCTCGGCCATCACCCGGGCCATATCAGTGAGGTCGATGCGCCCCGCCCGCCGCCGGACCAGCCCGTAGTCGAGGAGCGTTGGCAGGGCGGGTTCCAGCGTCCCGACCATCGTGCGGTTCATCCTGATAATCTGCTGCTCGTCGCCGTTCGAGACCACGGCGTTCGCGACGAACTCCTCCGTGCTCTGCTCCATGTCGTACTCGGGGGCGACCTCCTCCATCTCGCCCCGCAGGAGGCCGACGGCGACCTCCTCCTCGGTCATCCCGGATGTCCGCGAGTACGAACCCCCGGGTTCGGCCATGATGACCACCCGGCCGAGGTCGTGGAAGTCCGGACGACCAGCCCGGCCCATCATCTGGTGGAACTCCTGGACGGTGAGCCACTGAATGCCCATCGCCAGGGCGTCGAAGATCACCTGGGATGCCGGGAAATCGACGCCTGCGGCGAGCGCCGCCGTGGTCACGACGGCCGAGATCTCTCCGTTCGCGAACCGCCGCTCAACGTCCCGGCGTTCCTGGGCGGACAGCCCCGCGTGGTAGGGGCCGGCCTTCTTGCCGAGGGCATCGGCGATGACATGGCACCGGGCGCGGGAGTTCGTGAAGACAATCGTCTGGCCCCGGTAACCCTTCGACGAACGCACCTTGTACTCCTCAGCGACCATCTGCTTGATGAACCCGATCTTCTTGCTCCGCTCCACAAAGATGAGGTGGCGCTCGAGCGGGACCGGCCGGTCCGCATAGCGGACAAGGTTCGCCCGAAGTTTCTCCGCAAGCAGCCCGGGAAGGCCGATCGTAGCCGAGAGGTAGAGGAACTGCGCCTCGGGAGCGACATGCTTGAGCCGGGCGATCAGCCCGTCGAGACGGTGGCCTCGTTCCGGGTCCTCAAGCATCTGGACCTCGTCGATGACGACAGTCCCGATGTCCTTCAAGGACCGCCCGGTCCGCAGAGCGTGGTCGATCCCCTCGTAGGTCCCCACCACGACGGGCGCGTTGACGTCCCGGTCTCCCGCTGACCGGGTCTCGGGGAGGTTGAGGCGGCTCACCCCGGTCTGCAGGGTGACCCGGACAAGGTGACCGTAGCGATCGCGGAACCGCTGGTATTTCTGATTCGCGAGGGCGACCAGCGGAACCAGGAAGAGCATCCTCCCCCGGCCCTCGAGGAAATTCTTCATCCCGGCCATCTCCCCGATGAAGGTCTTGCCGCTCGCGGTGGCCGAGACGACCAGGAGGTGCTGCCCCTCGAGGAGCCCGTCCTGGACAGCGAGCTGCTGGACGGGCATCAGGTATTCGACCCCGGCGGCCTTCGCGAACGCAGGAGGCAGCGGCAGATCGGTGATATGGGTGGTTTTCTGAACTTCGTGCGCCTCGAGCCGGTCAAAGAGCGTCCGCTTCCGGTCGGGGTGGTCGGGCCCCACCGATGCCAGCACCCGGTCGAGGTCCCGGACCTGGGCAAGAAGTTTTTCCAGGTGGACGAGCACCGAGCCGCCGAACTTCCCCAGGTAGCCGAGTTCCCGCCGCATTTCGCGCTTTGCGCACTCCATGCAGATCCACTCCCCGCCATACCGGACGCCGGTCGCCCTGTCAACGGGTACGAACCGGTCCTCGAGCTGGCAGAACCGGCAGATGTTGATACGTGACGACGGGATCTGGAGGTCGGCAAGAAACGACTCAAACTCCGGGCTCTTCGCCGCAAGAAGTACTGAAGAGCGGCGCAACAGGGCAATCAGGTCCCGGGTCGGGGTGGGCTTAAGTTGTTTGCCCCGGCGGCGCATCTTGAAGTTCTTGGGCCGCCGGCCCTTCGGAGTCCCTGCCAGGTCGACGAATCCCGAGCCTTCGACACGGCCGCCTTCGACAAACAGCAGTTTGTACGTGCCCTTCTGAGGCTGGACGATAACCTTCATGGTGAAATCAGGTCGTGGATCGTGTAGGTGAGCCCCACCGTCTCCAGACGCTTGAGGAAATCGGTAAACTCCTCATCGACAATAAGAATTGCGCACTCCCGGCCGTGGAACGCCGCCTCGACAACGCCTTCCCGGGAGCCGAAAAACATATCCGGCTCGATATCCGCCTTTCTGAGGGCCACGTAGGACTCAAGCCCGACGGCGCCCACCATCTCCGCGTCCCGGACGGCCTCCCGGAGGAGTTCCGTCGAGACCTGCCGGGACCCGCCCCGCTCCACCCGCGGCACCTTGCAGACGTGAATGAGCCCCTCCTCGTGCTGGATGATGCCGTTCAACTGGGCGACGCCGAGATCCTCTCCGGGCACCGCGTCCATGGTCGCGAGGCCGGTGGCGCTCTGCTCTTCTTTCGTCGCATAGAGCCACCCGTTCTGCATGAAGACGCCGACCGTATCCCCCTTCCCGATCACATCCTGGGCGATGGCCGTCCAGACTGCAACCTGCTGGATGATGTCCCGGTTAATATGACGGGCGTAAGACTCGAGCGCCTCGGCGTGCCGCAGAACCCACTCGATCCCGTTCTTCGTCACCTCGTACCGGCCGCGACCGTGAGCGGTGACCAGCCCCTCATCCACCAGCTCCCGGATGTACTCGGAGACCGCCTGGGGCGTCACGCCGAGTTTCCCGGCGATCTCCTGCTGGCGGACAGCTGGCTGGTGTTCGGCGATCTCTACGAGAATCTGGAACCGGGTGGCCTCCCTCTTGCTGCGCAGGATGACGTAAAGGGGATCGTCAGTGAAGTCGGTCAAGCAACACCATTCCCTGCCCTTTCACGTCGAGACCGGGGATCCGTTTCGCCAGTCCCTTGATGAAGATCGGACTGACACCGTATTTGCGGGATATATCGCCGATAGAGGTTGTCCCGGTCACAATCTCCTGCTGGACCGAATCCACGATGGTGCGGAGACCCTCGTCGTTCGAGATGGCGATATGCAGCAGGTCCCCGATATCGCCCATGGAACACTGAAAATTAGCCCTGAATTTGCTGTATGTCGCCCGGTATTCCTTCGTAGGCTTCTCTCCGGGCCTGGGCATCCGCCACTGCTCTTCGATCAGGTTTCCCTTCTTGAGGATAGAGAGGCACTCGGTCACTGTCAAGGACCCGGCATACGCCTCGAGATCCTCCTCGGTCAGCCAGGCCTTGTTGAGGAGTTCGTAGATCCTTTTATAGTCAGCATTATTGAACGTTATAAGAAGAGGAACCAGTTCTACTGGATCGTTAAGAATTTTAATATGTCCCGTCACTGCGATACCCTATTGTTATATGGTGGTATAACTCCATAAATTTTTGCTGAAATCTCAATGCGTACACGTGGCATAATTATCATCCGGGGCATCGTCCAGGGGGTCGGATTTCGTCCCTTTGTCTATGCAAAGGCGCGGGAATTCGGAATAACCGGGACCGTCAAAAACCTCGGGAGCGAAGTGGAGATCCATGCATTCGGGGACCACTTCGAGAATTTTTTGAAGGCTGTTTCGGAAGGTACGCCGCTATCTCAAATAGATTCCGTAGATGTCCAGAATCTGCGCGGCAACCCACCCGATACGTTTAGCATTCTCGAGAGCGGTTCAGGGAGCCTCTCGGGATTCATTCCGACCGACGTCGCCACCTGTGACGACTGTATCGCGGACATTTTTACGCCGGGCGGGCGGTACGAGGGTTACTGGGCGACATCCTGCGTCAACTGCGGTCCGCGATACAGCATCATCACCGCCATCCCCTACGACCGGGAGCGGACGTCGATGATGGAGTTCCCGATGTGCTCCACCTGCGATAGCGAGTATACCGACCCGTCGTGCCGGCGCCACCACGCCCAGACGATCGCGTGTGCAGACTGCGGACCGCACCTCACTCTGCTCCGGGCCGACGGGGCGCCAGTGACGGGGGACCCCATCCGGGAAGCGGCGGCCCTTCTGGATGCCGGTTCGATCGTCGCCATCCGGGGGATAGGAGGGTTTCATATCGCCTGTACCGAGGAGGCGGCCCCTGAACTGAAACGCCGTCTCGGCCGGACGGAGCAGCCGCTCGCGGTGATGGCAACCCCGGAGGAGGTGGAGCGGATCGCGATTGTGTCAGACGAAGAGCGGGAGATCCTCCTTTCCCGGGAACGTCCGATTGTGGTGCTTGCAAAGCAGGACCCTGCATCCCACCCTGCGATCTCGACCCTCCACACCATCGGGTGCATGCTCCCCTACACCGGGCTGCACCACCTCCTCTTCGCGCACCTCGCCCATCGGCTCATCGTGATGACGAGCGCGAACCTGCCGGGCTACCCGATGATCACGGATCTATCGGTTGCCCTCGGCCGGCTCTCGGAGCAGGTCGACTACATCCTCACCCATGACCGCCGGATCGTCAACCGGTGCGATGACTCTGTTCTCCGGGACGGCTACATCATCAGACTCTCGCGTGGCCTCGCCCCGAAACGGGCGGCGATCGATCTCGGGGATGCGTGCATCCTCGGGGTCGGCCCGGAACTGAACGCGAATGTCTCCGTTTACCGTAACGGCTTCTGCATCACCTCGCCCCACGTCGGAAACGTCAGGAACCCCCAGACCCTCGCCTATCTGCAGGAGACGGCGGAGAAGATCGGGGGGCTCGTTGGGGCACAATACGACCGGATCGTCCACGATCTCCACCCGCAGTTCCTCTCGACCCGCTACGCGAGGGAGGTTGCCGAAGCGGCCGGAGCGGAACTTCTCGCCGTCCAGCACCACCGGGCGCACATCGCGGCCACGACCCGGGAGGAGTGCGTCGGGATCGCGATCGACGGCGTGGGCTACGGCGACGACGGGACAATCTGGGGAGGCGAGGTGTTTGCGGGAGAGGTCCCCCACCTCGACCGGGTGGCCCACCTCGAGGTCGTCCCGATGCCGGGTGGTGACCTCGCCACCCGGTTCCCGGAGCGGATGCTTTACGGCATCCTGCCGACGTCGGGGATTCGGGATCTGCTCGCATCGCGGGGATGGAGTGAGATGGAACTCTCAGTCCTCGCCCGGCAGGTGGAGCGGGGCCTGAACGTCGCCGCGACCTCGAGCACCGGCCGAGTGCTGGATGCCGCCTCGGCTCTCCTCGGGATCTGCCGGGAGCGGACCTACGATGGGGAGCCGGCGATGAAACTCGAGTCGGCGGCATACGCGGGGCGGCCGTCGGCCTGGGACCTCGACTTCCTGCGTGGTGATGACGGCTGCGAGGTCCTCTCGACCCGCTCGCTCCTTGTGGAGGCCTACCGGCGGTTAGCCGCCGGGGAACGGATGAATGATATCGCCGCGTCGTTCCAGTATAACCTGGCGAGAGGCGTCGCTGCGATGGCTGTTGCCGCGGCGGAGGAGCGGGGGATCCCCCGGGTGGCGCTCTCTGGCGGGGTGGTGTATAATAGGGCGATCCGGGAGACGATCATCGGGGAGGTCCGGGCTGCGGGGCTTGAACTGCTTATCAACCGGGAGTATCCGCTCGGGGACGGGTGCATCAGTTTTGGACAGGTGGTGTACGGGGGGAGCGTGGAGGAGTAGGGCGCTCCGCCGGGTGACTGCCCGGGTAAAGCCTCTTTTCATTTTTCGAGTAGTGCCGGGAAGCGGTGCGT
>Ga0265294_10007973_pt1 | contig 12458 bp, 10 predicted proteins | sample MunlanPumphouse3_FD_192504 | JGI IMG/M metagenome (GOLD analysis project Ga0265294, IMG submission 192504) | Groundwater microbial communities from a municipal landfill in Southern Ontario, Canada - Pumphouse #3 | ecosystem: Environmental > Aquatic > Deep subsurface > Groundwater | place... | reverse complement strand
ATTCGATGCAGCCATTCTCAAAAGCTCGCTTCGCCTCGCCCTTCCGATGGCACTTGAACGATCGACGCTCTCATTCGGCCAGATTGTTTACACAAAAATGGTTGGGACATTGGGAACCACTGCCCTTGCTGCACACTTCCTGGCGATCAATGCAGAGTCAATGACCTACCTGCCGGCAAGTGGCTTCGCCACCGCAGCCACCACCTTGGTCGCCCAATCATTGGGCAGTGAAGACAAACAACTTGCCCGCCGTTTTGCAAGCACCTGTGTTGCGATGGGAACACTCCTGATGACACTTATGGGAGTAATCCTCTACCTGTTTGCCCCACTTTTAATGAGTTTTTTCACCCGTGATGCCCAGGTCATCGCACTTGGATCCCGGGTATTGCGCCTGGAAGCTTTCGCCGAGCCTGCCTTCGGCCTCTCCATTCTTGTGTTTGGGGTACTTCGTGGTGCGGGAGATACCAAAGGGCCATTTCATATTGCGGTAACCGGGATGTGGTTGATCCGACTCCCCCTTGCCTACCTGTTGCTGAGTACAACCAATCTTGCACTCATGGGTATCTGGCTTGCAATGGTCGCTGACCTGAATATCAGGGGAATCATCTGTCTTGTACGCTATCGCCGTTTTACGTGGCTTGATAGTTGGAGAGAGTCTCACTAAGGGAGAGGAACTGGGGCCAAGAAAATGCTTCAGCCCTGAGGGACGGATCAATATTGCTCGCAGCAAGCAGAGATGCCACCCCTTCCTTACCCAGCAGTGCACCAATCTTTCCACCCATCAGATTATTTTTCACCGTCTTTCTACGTTGGGCAAACAAGTCCCTGATGACTAACAAGAAATGTGGACGCAACTCATCCTTGACCAAACTCTCCTCTCTCAGAGTAAAGTGCACAACACTGCTGGTGACATTGGGTTTAGGGAAAAATGCTCCTGCATTGATGACAAACGATTGGGTCACCTCATAATCCATCTGGGCAAGAAGCGAGAATGATGACCACATCTTTGACCCTGGAGATGCACAGAGACGGTCAACCACCTCTTTTTGCAGGGTAAAGACCATCTGTGGGATACGGTACCCTTCCTCAAGAATTTTCGCGATCACCACTGATCCTACATTATAGGGAAGATTGCCACAGATTCTTTCAGGTAGAGATTGCTCCCCAAAAGTCTTTGGCAAGGTCTTCAAGGCATCACCTTCAACAAGATGGAAATCAGGGTCCTCAACGAATGCATGCTCACGGAGAATCCTGCAGAACCCATGGTCGATCTCGAAAGCAGTAACCGCTGCCCCTCTTTCTAGGAGCAACGCGGTAAGGGAGCCTATCCCAGGACCGACTTCCCAAACCGTAGTATTCTCCAGTGGTTCAAGGAGTGAGACGATGCGTTCACGGACCGGTTTCGAGATCAGGAAGTTCTGTCCAAATTTCTTGGTCATTGCCAGTCCCTCTTTCTGCAACAGATCGCTGATCGCATGTGGCGAATCGTAGGCAAAGTTCCAACGCATACTCTCTCCTTCGTTTTGTTTGCAAGACTCGCTTAGCATAGCCAATTGCGATAAGCGAGGTCAACAGAACAAGCACAAAGAGCGCATAGCTCCCCCATGACAGCATCCAGATCTGCTCACTACCAAAGGTGAGCAATGCATCCACTCCCCGATACACAAGGTTAAGAGGATATGAACACCAGGGACCACACAAGAGTGAGAGGAAACTGAACAACATGGCAAGATTGATCAGGAGGGTTGCAGGGACACTGTAGAGCAAGCCTGCAGGATTCCAGTACCCAGTAAGCATCATACTGGCAGGGCCTGTGCCAAGAACAGCAAGCGCTGTGCTTATAAGGGGCAATGGAGGCAACCCGCTGCCGAAGAGTATCATGGCAAAGGCAGCATAACTGTAGAGAAATGCAAAATGCATAACCGAGTTGGGGAAGAGCCATACTTGCAGAAACCCAGTTAGATAGAAAGGAATGAGCAGAGGAAACTGTTTCGCAAAGGGCCCCAATTGAAACAAGTACATACCCAATGCTCTGAGTAATGAAGGTTTCGGCCCCACAGCCATTACATAGAGGCAGGGGACGATGAGTGCAAAACGCTTGCCCCAGTAGGGACCGAAGAGACGCTTGGCCCCTATACCTGCAAGCAAAATAAAAAAATGCAGGTGCATTCCAGATAGGGCAAGGATATGGGCACATCCACAGAGGATTGCCTTGTCCTTGAGAGCGAAGGATTCACCGCTCAACTGCCCCAAAAGGAGAAGGGAAGCAAGAGCCCTTACCTGTGCATCCTCGATACACACGTCCAGGCGTCCTTGCAAGCGTTCAAGCATGGCACGTCGCCCTAATGCAAAAGGAGGGATCTCAAGTACCTGTATATCCCCCGCATAGAAGACTGATCTTGTATCGTCCCACTGCCCCCAAACTTGGACAGTACTGGAAGCTACCAATACCTCTTCTACTGGAACCAAAACCGGCATAACACCGGATGCACTTCCCCCATAGCCCCCTTTGGCTGCACACCCTGTCAATGTCAGACGCAGTAGCTGGTCGTTACTCCGGGACAGTGATGAATCCTCCTGCAAGGTTCCTTCCAAGCTCACGATTCTATCCTGGGGAATTGCAAAGGATGGAGTACTGCTGGCAACGCCTCTACCCAACAACAGGTAAAAGCAGTACACGAGGGATGTAATTATGATCAGGGATCTTGAGCAGGAGGGAAAGGATGGCGCCACAATGAGCACAAGGATACCCAAGACCACTCCTACCAGCAGGGGATAGGCGAAAAGACCTGACCCACGGCAGGCCAAATAGATAGCCAGTGTGAATACAGGGAGCAAGAGTTTCAATGGATGAAAAAGGTCTTCCATATACAAGGAAGACCCCACGGGTTGATTTCTACTTCAGCTACAGTTCCATAAGTGAAACCATCAAGGCAAGTAGGCCGATATCCAGTCTCTTCTGCATGCTTTGGTGAAACAGACGTGCAGCAAGACGCTCATCTTTTTTACGTTGCATCCGTTGATTGTGAACTTTCAGTGCCATCCTGTAGAGACTCTTGTTGTAGAGGCTTAGGTACCGAGCCAATAAGTCCCCTAGTTCTTTCAGCGTCTCATTCGAACCATCATAGCTGATTGGTTTGAGAGGCTCCGAGGAGACCAAGGCAAGACTGTTGGAAAGTTCAAGAGGATCGGTAGAAGAAGCTTCATCAAGAAACGATTCAACAGCAAACAACTGTTCATCGATTTCCTGTTCTCTCTCCCCACAGCGCAACTTCAGCTCATAGCGCCTTCTTTGCGCGACAGATGAGCGAGTGTCCTTCTTGGCAAGATAACTCCAGGCAAGCACCACCAGACCACCGCTGATGAGCAGTTCATCAACCATGGGAAGAGGATCCCTGATCGCCAATGACATGAAGAAATAGGAAGCGGTGAACACAACTGCCGAGATCAAGAGCCTTGGGATATACTGCTTGTTCTGGATCCAGCGATCGACACTGAAATCAATGGCAGCATAGAGTGCATAGGAAACTTCATCCTTCTGGCTTTTTGTCAGCATTCCACTACTCTTGAGCACAACCTGCTCATCTTCACTCCAGTTCCCTACCCGGTTGGTATCAAGGTAGGGGGAGAGTGTGAGATTTTCCTTGTCTTGTCGTTGCAGTAAATAGCAAGTAATCACGAGAGGGCCGCCTTATATGCGTCTATCCGTTTACCCAGGTTCTGTTCGAACTCGGTACGGTCTGTTCCCTCCGCAGAGAAGAAGAAGTAGTATTTGATTTTTGGTTCAGTTCCACTTGGTCGTACCACTATCTTGTCTCCACCCTCCAGGAAGAGGATAAGGACATCACTGGGAGGAAATTCTGTTTGTTTGCCGTCAAGCAGATCCTGCTTGCTGGTAATTGTATGCCCGGCCAGCTCATCACCCTCATTGAGTTTTCGCAGCCCGGCCATTATCTGAGCCATCTTCTCCTTCCCTGATGCTCCTTCATAGTCCTTTGCAAAGACCGATTCTGTAGAGAACCCCCATGTATCATAAATCTGATCCAATCGATCCTTGAGGGTCAGTCCTTTGCTGGACCAGTGGCACATCATCTCAACGCTCATGAGAGCGCTGCTGATGGCATCCTTGTCACGTACCTGGGGAAGGGTCAGGTATCCGTAGCTCTCTTCACATCCGAAAAGGAAATATTCACGCTCTCCTTTCGGACCTTCCAGAGAAGCAATCTCCTCTGCAATATATTTGAAACCAGTGAGAACATCCTTGCATCGTCCCCCTTGGCTCTCGACAATTCTCTTCACCAAATCAGTGGTGACCAGACTCTTCACCACCAGAGGGGTTTTCTTCTCTTGATTTTCACGATCGGCCCCCATCAGGTAATCGGCAAGCAATACAGCAATCTGGTTACCCGTGAGTAGATGATAAACGTCTTTCTTTTCAGAAAGAGGAATGGCGATCCCCAGTCGGTCTGCATCAGGGTCGGTTCCCAGTACAATGTCAGCTTTCTCGTGCTTTGCAAGCGCCAGGGCCATTTTCATCGCCTCTGGATGTTCCGGATTGGGCAAGGGAACGGTTGGGAAGTTCCCATCCGGTTCCTGTTGCTCCTCCACAACCACACATTTGATCCCAACCTGGGAGAGCAGATGCTGCAAAGGAAGATTGCCTGAACCATGCAGGGGGGTGTATACGACCGTAATCGGATTATTCTGCACCAAGGCCGGACGTCTCAGATTCTGCAAAGCAGTGTGAAAATATGCTTGGTCGACCTTTTCAGGAACAGGTACGAGCAACCCTTTGGAACGGGCACTTTCAACGCTGATCTTCTTGATATCCTTTGCTTTCACCGCATTTGCGCGTTCAGCAATTCCAAAATCATGGGGTGGTGTTACCTGTCCCCCATCCTTCCAGTAAACCTTGTAACCGTTGTACTGAGACGGATTATGGCTGGCGGTAATCACAATACCGGCAGTGGTTTGCAGATAGCGTACCGCAAAGCTGAGCATCGGGACGGGGTGCAGCACAGGATAGAGAAAAACAGAAACCCCATTTGCTGCAAGCACCAGAGCTGCTTCATTGGCAAATAGGTCACTATAGTTACGACTGTCGTATGCGATGACCACTGAAGGGTTGCCGGAAGCCTCACAGAGATACTCACTCAAACCTTGGGTGACTTTTCGAACCATGTAGGTATTGATTCGGTTGGTGCCACCACCAATGACTCCCCTCATTCCTGCGGTTCCGAAGGAAAGGCTGGTATAGAAACGATCATACAGCGCTTCCCAGTTCCCATCTGCAAGTTCTTGCTCGACAGCTTCCCTAAATACCTGCTGGTCCTCTGCTTGTAGATAGGCTTCAGCCTTGCTTCTCAGATCTTTCTCATTGTACGCCATAGATTGCATCCTCCAATTCATCTACCGTATCGACAACCACAGCGCCAGAAAGTGCTTGCAGTTCTTCCTTCGGTCTGAATCCCCACGAGACCAAAATATGAGAACACCCAGCATTCTGGGCAGTCTGATAATCCACTTCACTATCCCCAATGTAACAGAGTTCTCCAACGTTTACACCCTGCATGCTGCAAAAAAGGTCAATGGCATACCGATCGGGCTTCCTGGGAGAACCCTCTACCAATCCTCTCACAGATGCAAACGAGTACTGGGGAAGCAGTTTTTGTACAATCTTTTGGGTAAGGACATCCTCTTTGTTCGAAAGAATACCTAGAGCAATCCCAGAGCGATCCAGTCTATCAAGAAGGGGGAGAATGCCTTCATAGGGATGACTCTTATCAGCATAGTGTGCCTGATAATGATCCATCATTGACTGATATAGAAATGCAAACCGAGCTTCCTCAACAGGGTGTTTATAGTAGGATAAAGCACCCTTGAGTGCATTGTAGAGCCCTCGTCCAACAACCTGTTTTGTCAATGTCACTGAGAATGGAGGCAAACCCTCCAAGGAAAGAGCAGCATTGAAAGCACTACGGATATCCTCAATGGTATCAATGAGGGTACCGTCCATATCAAAGAGGATTGCCTTTTGCAACGGTTTCAACATATCGCCATTATCGAACATAGAACGGTGGCAAGTCAACAAACGTTTCGATAAAAGGAAGACCCTACGTTTTGACAAAAGAAGTACTCTCCGCTATTGTGTACCCATGCAAACCATTACAATTAAAGGTGGCAAGGAGAAACAACTCTTACGTCACCATCCATGGGTCTTCAGCGGCGCTATCGCAAATGACATATCCCTTCTAGAAACGGGAGTCTCCAAAGCAGAAACAGATGAAGGACAATTCATTGCATGGGGATGGTATGACAAGGAAAGTCATATTCCTCTCCGACTTCTCTCTTGGAACGAGAACCAAACTATAGATGAACGCTGGTGGAAGCAAACCATTGCCCAGAGTGTTCTACGCAGGAAGATGTTTTTCGAGGACAAGGCAGGGGCAACCACTACCTTCCGTATCATCTTCTCTGAGGCCGATTATCTGCCAGGCTTGGTGGTGGATGTATACGGCACCATGCTGAGAATTATCATCAGCAGCCGTGTAGCTCATCACTTCCAGGATCTCATCGTAGAGACATTGGAATCACTGCTCAAGCCTTCCTTGATTATTCTGAATACAGACAGTGCTTTCGCTGCTGCAGAACACCTCAAGGAGACCCTGCTTTACTACCAGGATGGCCAGTATTTCACTCCATCCAAGAAACTGGACCCTGTCCGTTTTCGTGAAGACAATCTCTACTATGAAGTTGCACCAGGAAAGGGGCAAAAAAGCGGTTTCTATTGTGACCAACGGGAGAGTAGACGGGTTATCGAGCCGTACGCAAAGGATGCTGTAGTTCTCGATGGATGCTCCTACACCGGTGCGTTCACCCTCCATGCCCTGAGAGCTGGAGCAAAGCATGTCGATCTTCTGGACTCCAGTGAACAGGCCCTGAGACAAGCCTTGGTCCATATCCACATCAATCAGGACCTCAAGACCATTCCAGAGGGAAGCCGGGAGAAAGTGGAAATCACCCAGTGTGATATCTTTGAACAGATGTGGCATATAGAGAAGGACCACTACGATCTCATGATTCTTGATCCTCCCAAGCTTGCCCAGACCAAAGCACAGGCAGAAGGAGCCCAGAAAGCCTACAAGGACCTGAATCGCCTGGCAATGCAGAAGATCAAGGATGGTGGCATCATAGCAACCTTCTCTTGCAGCTCGGCCATCAGCGCAGAGCAACTACGCATGATCTTGGCCTGGAGTGCAAAGGATGCAATGGTAGAGATCCAGATTCTTCAGAAACTCGGTCAGGGACATGATCACCCGATCAGGATTTCCTTCCCAGAGTCCGAATACCTCAACGGGTACCTGCTGAGGGTTATCCGCTAACTTGCAAGGGGGGTTGGGGTATCGTCCGGATTGGTATCGTCCAGAGTGAGCATGTTTGCGAGAAATCGCAGCTGCTCAACCAGGGTTGAGACCATATCACTGAGGTACCCCACCTTGCCATTGCCATTATCCAGGGAACGCAGTGCATAACTATAGTCCTGCATCACCGGTACATCCTCATCCAGGGTCAAGGAAAAAGGCATGGTTTGTTCCAAATTATACTTACATCGCCTGAACACTGCCCTACCATCCTTTCCCTGGTTGGCACAGGCTCCAAACAACCGACAGATAAGTGGTCTTGCTTGATAGACTGTACAGTGATACGGGGAGTCAGGGTTATAGAGAGGGCAAGGCCCGCTGGTATTGCCCCTTGCACTACTCACTGCCTCGATAAGGGTTTCATCTTTTTTGACAAAGAGAAGATATGCAGCAACCAATCGAGCTTCACTTACCGTTATATCGGGCATAAAATGCTCACAGCATGTCCCACATCCGCTTCCACAAGCAATGTTATACTGTGTGCAGAAAACACTCGTCTGGTTTTCGATAGTCGAATACAACTCGACCAAGCCAGCCATAGACTGGCCTACATACGTTCCTTCGAACGCAATCATGAGATCTTCAATACTGTCCATCTGTGATATTCTCCCTAGAACGGAGCGGATATTACCATTACAGATGGATTTGAATCAATCAGGGAGACCCCGTTTTTTTCGTTTTTTCTTGCGATGCTCTTTCTCGGCCTGACGGGACCCCTGAACTGAGCGCTGGACCAGCCTCGCATTCCTCCTGTCAGAGAGCGCCCAACCACCGATCAATGCACTGGTACCACAGAATGCCAGTATACCAATCCAGGCAAAAGGACTATGCATGTAGGGCAAGGCAATATTCATCCCATAAAATCCAGTGACAAATGTCGGGATCATCAAACTGATCGAGATGATGGTCAATCGTTTCATGATAACATTCATATTGTTGCTGATGACCGATGCAAATGCATCCATTGTGCCAGTCAGGATTGAGGAGTAAATATTTGCCATCTCGATGGCCTGTTTGTTGTCTGTAATGATGTCCTCAAGGAAATCACGTTCTTCCTCACTCTCAAGACGGAAGTACGGGGTGCGTTGCATTCGTTCCATCAACGCTTCATTGGTTGTCAGGCTGGTGGAGAAATAGACCAAGGATTTCTGGATCTGCAGCAATTGGATCAGTTCATAGTTCATGATACTCTTGTGCAGTTGTTCCTCAACCTGGGACTTTTGGCGGTTGATGTACTTGAGGAGCCGGATATAGACCATGACCGCACGGCCAAGGATGCTGATCACAAACCCTTCAGCTGTCTGCACCGGATATTGTCGATAGCGGTTCTTGGCAAAATCCTCAAGCACGATACTATCACTCTGGCAGATGGTGATGACAGTATCACGAACCAGCACGATACCAAGCGGCACTGCGTACTGGTTTATTCCCTTGCAATCATCGGCCAGGGCGGGCAGACGCATGATTAACGCAACATAGTCGTCTTCACGTTCAATGCGGGCCTGTTCGTCCTGGTCCATGATATCTGCGAGCAATTCACTGGAAATGGCATATTTCTCTTCGAGCTGGGTGATATCATCTCTGTTGATATCCCTTGCATCGACCCAAGTGTAGGGAGCCTCCTGGATGGGTTCTCCGGGAATCTGGCTCATAAGATTCTTTCTGATGGTGATCATACTTCCTCCATGGCTGTGTTTGCATCCATACCCAGCCCCTTGCAGGAAGAATCTTGTTAATTCCGGTATTGGGGATAGGAGGATGCCGTTCGGGTGTTTCTAGGCAGGGGGTTTATACTGCCACCGTCGTCTACTGTAGACATGGGATCCTCCTCATAACAAGATGGCCTACCAGTCTGGCAAGCACCAAAGCAATACTACCACAATCAGTTTAGCCTAATAAAGGGGTTACCTGCATTTTTTCTCTCTTTTCGAAACAGTATAAACATTCTATACTCGCAACAAGGAGAAAAATGATGGTTACAAGAGAAGAAGCAGACGCATTGCTGAGAAAATACAATCCTAACGAAGCGCTGGTGTATCATGCCTACTGTGTTGAGGAGACCATGCGAAGGTTCGCCAAGGAGTACGGATACGACGAGGAATATTGGTCGTTGGTAGGACTCCTTCACGATATTGACTATGGGATGTTCCCTGAGGAGCATTGCCAGAAAGCACCCGAGTTATTGAAGGAAATCGAATTAGACGATGCATTCATCAGGGCAGTCTGCAGCCACGGATACGGTATCTGCAGCACCATAGAGCCTGAGCATTTCATGGAGAAGGTTCTTTACACCATTGATGAGTTGACCGGTTTGGTATATGCAACTGCATTGATGAGACCTTCAAAGATGGAAGGGATGACGGTAAAATCGGTCAAGAAAAAATGGTCCAGCAAGGCCTTTGCCGCAGGAGTGAACCGGGATATTATTTCCCAAGGGGCTGAAAAGCTCGGCCTGGAGATGAATCACATCATTTCACTCACCATAGAAGCGATGGCTGGTGCCTCCAGCAAGATAGGGCTTTAGGCGAGCGGCATCTGTTCAAGCCGGACAATACCGCTCTTGTTCAGTACAACCGTGTAGTGGCTATAGATATCCAAGTCCTCTTTCTTTGAATATTCACGTATGACCAGGTGCAGGTGATAGACACGTTCACTGTTGAGCTGATCCAGTTCATCCGCATCCGGGTCCATCCTGAAAACCACGTCATTGGGATCATCCATCTCTTTGAGAAAATCATCGAGGCGTATCCTGGTAACCAAGGTGAAGTTATTCTCCCTGGGAAACCTATCCCTCGCCATCCCCTGTTTGGACAGGGGGTGCATGGACAGGTCTCGTACATAATGGATGATGTCTTCCTTGGGAAGCATATCCATGAAGGGATTGTTCTTATCTTTACGAATCTCCTTCACTGTTGAGGGAATCTCATCAGGAGTGGTAAACTTGAGCCTGATCCTGCTCGAACATATCTTCTTATTGGTCTTTGGGGAAAGAAACGAGGAGATTTCATCGGCCATCATCTTGGGAAGCACCGCATTGAAGAAGAGTCTCAGCCATTCCTTGATACGATCCTTGAATACATAACCGATGATGACAATCAGTGCCCACTGGAAGGAATTTTTGATGAATGTCTCTTCTGCAAAAATGGTTGTCAGGGTTGCAAAGGCCATGGCAACACCTGCCGCAATCCCTGCAAGAATCTCAGAAACCCGCTTCGGCCACCTGGAAATATTGGGGACGAGATAGAGACTGGATTGGGTCCACTTCTTCAACACTGCCTTTCTATACTGCACTGTCTCTGCATTGGTACTGCCACTTGGATACTCCATCTTGCTGCGGTACTCCATCTCATCCCGGGAGAACTTCATCAATTTTGCAAGTATCTGCTTATGCATCTCATCCCTCATCGGGGTAGAAGCCATATAGAGGTCAAGGGCATGTTTTTCACAGATCAGGCTCGCGGCCTCATCCGTCCAGAGAAAGGCAAGCAGCAAACGACTCTCCTCGGCTACTTTCTCCTGGATTGCAGAAATCATATCTCTGAGTACCTTTAAAAGCGTTGAGGCATTCTTATACCAGTTTGTCAGTGTCGTATTCAGATCACTCTGCATTCCAAGCTTTACCATATCCCTGCAATCCTTCAGGCACGCTTTTGTCTCATGACGCACTGAGTTAACTACTGTCTGCAGTTCATGGATAACTTTCCGTTCGGGTATTGCGTTCAGGTCGATCAGGAGATCCTTGGTGTACTGCTTGAGAATGGAAAGGGGGCTGAGCAAATTCTCGTCATCAAGCAACTCCTCAAGTGTTATTTCAGGAGAGGAGTACCTGCCATGGCTCTGGAATTTGTGAAGAATGCGTTCTTCACTGTATGTAGAACGATTAACATACAGCTGGGGAGGAGAAAACAGATAATAGTGAATTTCCCGCTCATACTTCCGTGTCTCTGGAATCGGCAAAATGAGCTTCGTCTCCAAATGTCTGCTTGAATGTCTCCGTAAATCGATCAAGGTTCCCTCCCGGTTGCACTAGTATACAGGAGGGTTTATCCTAACGCAATCGTAAGTTACGATAACTATCCCAAGGATACTCAGCGGAGCTCTTGAAGGAGAGCGATTCCAGGTCATCGTAGGCAGGGATAAAAACGTCACGGATGGGGAGCTTGAACACCTCCTGAACCCGTCTGCCCAACAGCTGTTCCAACAAGGGCCTAGTTGCTCCTTGCTCGAGCAATCGCTTTACCAAGAGCAAAATCCCACTGAACCCAGGAATCCCACTTGCTCCTGCCTCTTTATCTTCAAGCGTATGTGGAGCATGGTCACTCTCTATCCAGTCTACCCTTCCCTCCAACAGTGCAGCAAAGAGAGCGCTTCGCTCCGTTTCACTGCGGAGGGGAGGGTTCATCTTTGCGTACAGCGTCCGCTCTTTTGCATCCTCGCTACAGAGAAGTGCATGATGAGGGGTGACCGCACAGCTGACACGAACGCCCTTCGCCCTTGCTTTCTCGATTTCATGAAGGGCCTCGATACTACTCAGATGACAGATATGAAGGTGTCCCCTGAAGCCTTCCTCCTGAGAGAGACGAAGCTGGTCAGAAACACTTTCAACCTCCGCTTCTACAGGCCGGGCAAGGCTATGGGTGGAGAAATCAGCAGGATCATACAACTCAGGGTGCAGTAGGGACTCTTTTTCACAATGCAGGGCAACAACTCCCTCGTATCCACACTCTTTCAAGGTTCGATATACAAGAGCCTGTTCCCTCTCCTGTATGAGCCCCATATTTCCGGTTGAATGACCTGCAAACAACTTAAGCCCCACAACTTGGGGAAAGAGCTCCTGTGCAAGGGAGACCACTCTCCGAATCTGTTCGGCAGAAGACGTTACCCCCGCATAGAGGTGATAGCGAACACCAATACCACACTGCTCAGCATCCTCGAGACGCCTGAGAATACTCTCTCGGTCCGTGAGTGTTGGTTGCGCATTAGGCATATCAAATACCTCATCTATCCCGCAAGCGAGCGCAACACCCAATCCATGGG